>OJPU01000047.1_pt1 | contig 111737 bp, 80 predicted proteins | sample 1598561 | NCBI WGS metagenome assembly OJPU01 (sample SAMN03922500, study PRJEB24848) | human gut metagenome | isolation source: stool sample | host: Homo sapiens | place: Germany | collected 2011-11 | reverse complement strand
GCAACGCCTTGCTCCAACCTTTGTTAACCTTAAATCTAATACTATGAAAAACACATTGCAAAGATACGGACTATTGCGAAATTAGCAAATATTCCAAGAAAAAAAGTATGTTTCATAACATAGATTAAGAATTTGATATTCCAATTCAAATTTTATTAAGACTTTTTGATTGCTTTATCTTCCTCTAATCCCTTTGACATATACTTTCAATTAGGTATCCTGAAATCATTCGGAGAACAACCTGTGATTTTCTTAAATAACCGGCTGAAATACTGTGGATTCTGAAAACCCAGCTCTTGCGTTATCTGATTGATTGTTTTATCAGTATTCACCAACCAATCTTTGGCAATCTCGAAGCGTTTGAACTCGATATACTCTTTAAATGATTTCCCCGTTTCATACTTCAGTAAGTCGTTGAAATATTCAGGAGACAAATGAAGCAGGTTCGCACAATACTTATGTGAAAGTATATCGACAGTCGATACCTGTTTCGTTTCAAAATGGTTATTTATGATTTTATCGAATTGTTTGATAATCGTTTTATTCGCTTCATTACGTGTAATGAATTGGCGTTCGTAGAAACGGATACAGTAATCCAGCAATAGTTCTATATACTTGGAAACTATCTTCTTGCTATGTCGGTCAATGCAACGTTCGAGTTCCTGGTTTATTTTATCCATAAACTCCAGAATGATTTGCTTCTCGCGCAAAGATATATGTAATGCTTCTTCAGGCAGATAAGAGAAGAAAGTATAGTTATGTATATTAAGTCCGAGCGGAGTGCCACAAATCAGATCGGGATGAAAAGCCAATATCCATCCTTTGGAAGGAAAATTCTTACTGTTTTCCTTCATATTGATAGACTCTCCGGGACTAAGGAAGAGCAAAGTACCATCCGAAAAATCATAATACTGGTGACCATACATATACGCTTCACATTTACACTCACTCAATAGAATCGTATAAAAGTCGAACTTGATGCCCGTATGAGCTGACAAGTCAGCCTTTGAGAGATCGATGACACTTACCAGCGGGTGTAGTGTCTTACTCCCCAGGCAACAATTGCATTGATGCACGGTTCCTATTTTAAGTACTTTATCTCCCATGATGTTGAGACTCCTGTATCTAAAATACGTCTAGTTTTTTTGTTTATATTCGTTCGGGGTGCAGCCGACATGCTTTTTAAATAACCGACTGAAGTGCTGTGGATATTGAAATCCCAGTTCATAAGCTACCTGGCTGACAGTTTGAACACCTTCCAGTATTCTTTCTTTGGCCAGTTCGATAATCCGGCACTGGATATATTCCTGTGCAGTTTTTCCGGTTTCCTTCTTTATCAGGTCCCCGAAATAATTAGGAGAGAGGCATGCCTTGTCTGCAAAGTATTTCACGGATGGCAGTCCTTCGGTCATTGCCACCTGATTTTGGAAATATTCGTCCAGTAATTGCTCGAATTTAACGACTATATCTTTATTCGCCTGATTGCGTGTAATGAACTGCCGTTCGTAGAAACGCATACAGTAATCCAGTAGCAGTTCGATATTCCGTACGATAAGTTGCTTGCTATGCTTGTCGATAGTATGCTCCAGTTCGAGCCGGATTTTATGTATGCAATCGGTTACGATTTCTCTTTCCTGATCTGAAAGATGCAATGCCTCATTTACCTCGTAAGAGAAAAAAGTATAGTTTTTGATATTCTGTCCTAATGAAGTTCCACGGATTAAATCGGGGTGGAATAAAACGCCAATCGACTTGGTACGGGGAGCCGTTCGGTTACGGTTGTCTATTCCGCTCACTTGTCCCGGTGCCATACAGACAACCGTTCCTTCCTGATAATCGTAATTCTTACGTCCGTATGTGAGATCCCCGCATTTGGCATCTTTCAGGAACAGACAATAGAATCCGATGTTCATACGGATATACTCAACCGACTTGGTAGCTTTTGAGAAGTCGATTACATTAACTAAAGGGTGCAATGTCTCCAGTCCAAACAACTGGTCATACTGATCGACGGTTTCAATTTTTGTTATTTCATCCATATGCTTTGTTATTAATCTGATACAAAGATAAAACATTTGGAGGTATCTTTTTTATTTCATACCTCAAATCAGTAATAAGGGTACAAGAATCAGTAATCTGTATACTACATAAACTTGCGGGCGGAAAAATAAATGGCAATGATTGCTGGAAGTAAGTCATGGAATTGATATATTTGCTCCGGAGAATATAAAAAAACAGGTTTTATGAAAGCATTATTCATTGGAGGAACGGGTACTATCAGTACAGATGTAGTTGCATTGGCGCAACAGAGAGGGTGGGAGATTACTCTCCTTAACCGCGGCTCAAAAAAAATGCCGGAAGGAATTCACAGTATCATTGCGGATATTAATGATGAAGAAGCTGTGGCAAAAGCCATCGCACTTGAACATTACGATGTGGTTGCGCAATTCATCGGTTATACGGCAGAAGACGTAAAGCGTGATATCCGCCTGTTTCAGAATAAAACGCGGCAATACATCTTTATCAGCAGTGCCTCTGCCTATCAAAAGCCATTAACCGATTATCGCATTACCGAAAGCACTCCTCTGGTCAATCCCTATTGGCAGTATTCCAGAAACAAGATAGAAGCGGAAGAGGTATTGATGTCAGCCTACCGGACAAGTGGTTTTCCGGTGACCATCGTTCGTCCCAGCCATACCTATAACGGAACCAAACCTCCCGTAGCCGTACATGGAGATAAGGGAAACTGGCAGATTCTCAAACGGATTCTTGACGGCAAACCTGTCATTATTCCCGGCGATGGCTCCTCTTTGTGGACACTGACTCACTCCAAAGATTTTGCCAAAGGCTATGTCGGACTGATGGCGAATCCACATGCCATTGGGAACGCTTTTCATATCACTACCGATGAAAGTATGACCTGGAATCAGATTTACCAGACAATCGCCGATGCGTTAGGCAAACCTCTGAATGCATTGCACGTAGCATCCGATTTCCTTGCCAAACATAGCGATCATTATGATTTCAGGGGTGAACTCTTAGGAGATAAAGCAGCTACGGTTGTTTTCGATAATTCGAAGATAAAGCGGCTCGTCCCGGATTTTATATGCCATATCTCCATGGCGGAGGGATTGCGGCAAGCTGTACATTATATGCTTTCTCATCCGGAAACTCAAACACCCGACCCGGAATTTGATTCGTGGTGTGACCGTATAGCCAATGCAATCAGTGCGGCAGACAAAGCCTTCTGATTTTCCTGATTTTAATAAGTACCTGCCACTAATTAATTGCTATTTTTTAGGCACGGATTACACGGATTAACGCGGTTATTTTTCAGCAATGATAACCCTAAAGACCGTGACATACGTGTAATCCGTGCCTAATTATTATTTAATAAGGAACATTTCTTCCTTGCTGCACCTCAATTCGTATTCCGAAATTACCATTGGCAGATTTCAGTTCGAACGCTCCCCGGAAATTATTCCTTTCCCAAGGCATAGCGCTACGGTTAGGCACCCGCCAGCCATCCTTGTTGTAATCTCCGTAAGTATTGATTCTCATTCCGTTTTTCAGTTTGAAAGATCCCATCTGCATAAACTGTGGAGAAGAAGACAATCCCCAACCATATCCGTATCCAAAACCGGAAAACCCGGAGTAAGAAGACGAAGAAAAAGAGTCAGTGAATCCTTGAGAATAGGTAATATCCGTGTTTAAACGAAAGAGCTGATTATAATCTTTCGTCATATTAGGCATATCTAAATTAAACTTGGGAAGTTCGGGAGTTGCTACGTTCATTAACCCCATATCCAGCAGAAAACCACCAAACTCTTTGATATTGGTAGATGGAGCACGACGAATACTATCGGAAGGAATTTCCGACTGTGCGGATGCAAAACCGACCGATAATATCAGCGAAAGAAATAGAATCAGTTTTTTCATCTTCGTAAAGGTTGATTTACCACAAAGATAGATAATTTCCACCTGACTATCCGCTTCCGTTATGTTTTCTTAGAAAAAAACTTATCTTTTCAATTTAATCACCGGATAAACGACAGGAGCCGTCTCCCATTTCCTTTTCATCGGGTTGTATGAGCGTTCCATACCTCCATGGAGTTCGATATAATCGTTGAACTTGATTTCAAGCATCATGCCATAACCGCTTTGCGGATAGATAGGAGTGAGATACCCCTGCGAAGCATTTCGTTCGCCATTCACAGAATATTCGCCGAAAGCCCGTATACGCAGAAATTTATTAATCCGGTAAGCGGCCGAACCGCTAAAACCAAAATCATTTCTGGCACCATGTTGGAAAGAAGGCATTGTGTACTTGGCACTGAACAGCCCACCTGAAAGCTCCCATCGTTCATTAGGGGCATACGTATAAATGGCACCTACCTGAATATGCGTCCCCATGGTAGGATACGTATTATGCAAACTATACGTACTTAAATAGCTGTTAGCATTGATCCCGAAAATATCCGACCGATTATAGTCACGGCTGAAGGGATCGAAAGAAGTACCCAGTCTGGGAGTAGGCCAGGGAGTATCCATAAATTCGGGAGGAGATATATGAAGCGTCATGCTATCCGTTTGAATGGTTGGCTTCCTGTCGTTCGGCGTTATATTCATATCGGGTAAGATGAAGCCCTCCTTATCCATATTTAATGGCTGTTTTTGCTCCGGTGGCAGAAGAACCGCACGGCCGATGCTATCCTTTTTTACTTCCACCTGTTGCGCAAATGCGGTACAGGTACAAAGTAAAAACATAAATCCTGTGAACTGTCTTTTATTCATGGCACTTTGCGGTGTTAAAGAGTTTAGTTGACAATCAGTTTATAACCGATTCCCCGTACATTGACAATACGTATCTGTTCATCTTGCGAGAGTTTATGCCGCAATTTGGTAATGAACACATGCAAGCTTCGGGAATTGAAAAAACTGTCGTCTCCCCAAAGTTCGAGCAAGACATCCTGCGTGTTGACCACCTGATTCCGGTTCTCGCAAAGCCGTTTCAAGATTTCCGATTCACGATGAGAGAGTTCCTGTCTCGTTCCTGCGTGTAATAAAGTTTGTGCAACAGGATCAAACAGATAACTTCCTATCTCAAAATGATTGGCAACCTTATTCTCAGTGAAGAGAAAAGCCTTTCCCATCAGTGCTTTGATTCGGATAATCAACTCTTGTATACCGAAAGGTTTTTTCAGGTAATCGTTCGCTCCGAGTTCAAACCCCTCCACCACATCATTGATGGCCGAACGGGCAGTCAGGAATAAGACAGGAGTCTGTTTATCCGTCTGGCGGATGCGACGTACCATTTCAAAGCCATCCATTTTCGGCATCATCACATCGGCTACAAGTACATCCGGATGAAGTTCGAAGAAAAGGCTTAGCCCTTCCTCGCCGTCATTCGCCGTATGAATGATAAAATCATTTTCTTCAAGTGTATCCTTGATAATCATGGCGAGCGTCTGTTCGTCTTCTACCAGTAATACGGTAATTTTGTTTTTACTCATGATTTTATGGGTTTATAAAGTAATGGTAAAAGTGCTTCCTTTGTCCGGTTCACTTTTTACGGTGATAGTCCCTCCATGTTTTTCGACCATGCTCTTTACATAGAACAGTCCTAGTCCGTAACCTTTTATATTATGAAGATTACCCGTCGGGACCCGGTAGAATTTATCAAATATGTGCTTTTGTTTATCAAGTGGAATCCCGATTCCCCGGTCGGTAACGCTGACGGTTACTGTCCCCCCAGTCTGTCGGCAGAAAATAGACAATTCGGCTTCCTCTTTCGAGTATTTCACTGCATTATCTATCAGGTTACTGATGATGTTGCTGAAATGCGTACGGTCGCCTACAATGACAAGCGTTTCCGGTTGAATATCCAATTCGATATGTACAGGCTTGTCCGCTTTTAGCTGGTGCTGCTCCATGAGCGGAGTAATCAACTCCTTCAGGTTGATTTCCTCCGGATGCAAACGAAACGTTTTGCGACGCTCCATTCCCATGGATAAAATCTGTTCCACCAGCCCGCTAAGCCTTTGCAACTGCTCCTGACTGATGCGTAGATACTGGTCGCGCTTGCTTTTCTCTTCCGCCTGGTTAAAGTTCAGTAATGCGTCATTAGCCGCATAGGCTACGGCAATGGGAGTCTTTAATTCGTGCGTGATATTATTGGTAAAATCACTTTTCATTTCATCCAGCGTTTTCTGTTTCAGAAGCGTCCGGATAAGGAACCAGAAAGAGAATCCGAGAATCAGAAGAATTACAAATGAAGTGACCAGAATACCTGTCATCTGCTTTAACACCAATGAATTGATCGGCTCGAACACCAGTTGGTAGCGTTGGCTGTGATGCATATTAAATTCATAGTCATAGCGGATTGCCTTGGGACTGGGAATATAACTGCTATCTCCCGCAATACCTAATGTATCGGTATATACAATGGAAGAATCGGCACTGATTCCGGTATAAATCAAAAGAGTGTGATGAGGAATAGAGAGATTATGCTCTTTCATCACATGGGTGAGCAAACTGTCATATCGCTGCAGGTTGACATCTATATAAGTGTCCACACCCGAATGAATACCCTGCTGAATACTCATTAACAGCTCCTTTAGCGAATCTTGCTTTTTCAATAACACATCCAGCCCGTTCTCGCTACTTGCAACAGGTGTAGAATCTTCCGGAGCGTTACCAACGGCCTTTACCGTATCCGTAGTAGTTTCTGTCCGGGAGTGTATCGTATCCTGACGGCTACTATCCGTATAAGAAATCGTTTGTTTAGTCACTAATGAATTGCCGTCCGCATCATATCCGGCTGATACCGTCAGCGAACCGTGTTCCACATTATCTTTTTGCAAATCATTTATCCGGAGCACGACCTCGTTAAAGTCACTCGTCCGCATCGCATCTCTGATATTGCTCTCCATTTCCATCTTCATAGACCGGTAAAGCCCTGTCAACCAATAAGCTTGATAAACAAAGATTCCGATTAATGAGCAGATAACCAGTATGACAATATGTTTTAGTGGTAATTTCATACTGACAAAGATAATAGGAAACTATTCTTATTCTTCTCTTTGATAAGACTAAATAACACTAGATAAGCCAGTGATAACGCAAATTTCCATTTTTTCTACCGTATTTTGTCGTATTCCAAAAATAAAGACGAAATGAAACGGATTAATTTACTATTTATGTCTCTTCTATGTGTGTGGATATCCGCTACAGCACAAGTCGGACAACAGTCACAGGAACCTGTCGACAGTATCAAGAATATAGGTTATATGGATAGTTTGTTTCAGGAACTGCCCGAAGTGATGATTACAGGTGAACGCCCTATCGTGAAAGCCGAACAAGGTAAACTCGTGTATGACGTGCCGAGACTGGTGGGCAACCTGCCTGTGGATAATGCCTATGATGTTGTGAAAAATCTTCCGGGTATAGTAAATATGAATAATAGTCTGATGTTGGGAGGACAGGAAGTTACCGTTGTCATCAACGGAAAAGTAACCACACTGTCTGCCGAGCAATTAGATGCTTTATTAAAATCGATCCCCGTCAGCCGGATCGAGAAGGCGGAAGTGATGTATTCCGCTCCGGCACGCTATCAGGTACGCGGACCGATGATTAACCTGATATTGGCCCCCGGCACAGGACAGGCATCTTCCCTTCAAGGAGAACTCTATACAGCTTTTAACCAACATCACTACGAATCTTTGGCAGAACGTGGAAGTCTTCTGTACTCCGGACGTAAATTCTCTGCAGATCTTCTTTACTCTTACTCTTATGATCGCGACCGAAGGATAACGGAGAAAGAAGCACTTCACACGTTAGCCGATGGTTCGGTACATCAGATGGATATGGATGAAATAATGACTTCCCGTACCAACAGTCATCAGATACGCCTCGGAATGGATTACTCCCTCGCAAAAGATCATCTGTTAAGCCTGGTCTACACAACAGCTTTTACCGATTCCAAACATTATTCCATAGCTACCGGTGCGCAAAATTCTGTTACCGACTCGCAGGGAGACAGCCAGCTCCATAATGCAAAGTTAGATTATCAAACCCCTTTCGGGCTGAAAGCCGGAGTGGCATTTACATCCTATCATTCTCCCGGCAGCCAATTATTATATAGCACGATGGGAACAGAGACAATGAATTTCTTGAGCCGGGATAAACAGCAAATCAATCAATGGCGTTTTTATGCCGGGCAAGAACATACCTTAGGTAAAGGCTGGGGATTGAATTATGGTATAACCTATACGACCGCTTTAGACCATAGCTATCAAAGATATTATGACCCGGAAACAGATAACCTGTTACCGGATAATAACATGAACTCCCGCCGTCGCGAACAAACCCTGAATGTGTATGCCGGACTAAGCAAAAGCTTCGGTGAAAAACTCTCGGCCGATGTTTCTCTGGCAGCAGAGCAATATCATACAAATATCTGGAATGAATGGAGCCTGTACCCGGTAGCCAATCTAACTTATATGCCCGCTGCCGGACATGTCCTGCAATTCTCATTGAGTAGTGACAAGGAATATCCCGAATACTGGAGCGTACAGAATGCAATCTCTTACATGGGAGCATACTCTGAAATTCAAGGAAATCCCTATCTCAAACCTGCCACGAACTATGAAACCAGCCTTAATTATATACTAAAAGGCAAGTATGTTTTTTCCGCCTTTTATAGCTATACCAAAAACAAGCAAATGCAAACCCTCTACCAATCACCGGAACGCTTAGTAGAGATTTACAAATTCTTCAACTTTGATTTTTCATCACAAGCCGGATTGGTAATGACAGTTCCCTTTAAGGTGAAAAAATGGCTCGACTCCCGTTTCACCGCCATCGGTTTTCGTTATCGCCAGAAAGATAGTGACTTCTGGGATATCCCGTTTGACCGTAAACTATATACATTCGTCTTGACGATGAACAACACATTCACCCTTTCCACCAAACCCGACTTAAAATTCACCCTGACCGGATTCTATCAAAATAGAGCTATACAGGGAATTTTCGATCTTCCTCGTTCGGGAAATCTGGATGCAGCGCTTCGTTACACCTTTGCAAAAGGAAAAGCACAATTGACGCTGAAGTGTGACGACCTGTTCAATACCTCCACCATTTCGACACAAGTCCGTTACGGATTGCAGAATGTGAAAAACCACTATATGCGCACTACCCGTACATTCGGTATTTCGTTTAATTATAAATTCGGAGGATACAAAGAGAAAAAAAGGGAAGAGGTCGATACCTCCCGCTTTAAATAAACGCTAATTAATTTTTAGACATAAGAGCGAGAAAAATTTCAGACATAAGAACAAAAGAACATAAATGCTGCGCTTTGAAAATTATTTCTGTTGTTTATTTAACTGCTATTTTATTTTTTGTTCTTATGTTCTTCTGTCTGAATTAAATTCTCATTTATAAAATGAACTACTTAGTTCATTCTTTTGATGCTTTCCATGTTTGGGCATATTCTTCCAACACACACTTGATGCTTTGTCCGATTTTCACATAATCGGCCTCATTCAAATTGGCTAGTGACACACGCACACTCCATTTCGGTCCGGCAAAGCCACCACCATTCAACAGAACGAGTGAAGTTTCGTTTGCCAGGCGGAAAACCACATCCAATGGATTGTAGGTCTTTTGCAGATAAGTAACGAAGTCATCCCCATAGAATTTCTTCGCCCATACCAGCATATCGATCTCCGAATAATATCCGGCACGTAACGGATCTTCCACCAGCGTGAAACCTGTGTTATCCCACAACGCATGCAGACGACGATGAATAATTTCCTGCATCTTCTTCTTATAACTGTCTTCTTTATCCAGGAGCGAGAAGATGGCAAACAAACTCATCTGTATCTGTTGGGGCAGGGAAAGCCCTGCAGTATGATTCAGCGCAATTTGTCGGCTGTCAGCCACCATGCGCTCAATAAATTTCATCTTTTCCGGTTGCAGGCTAAGGCTGGAATAACGTTTGTTCAAGATTGATTTCTGCTCCTCCGACAGGCGGGCAATCATTTTGTCGTAGATGTTGTCTTCGTGTAGAGCGATAACAGCGGTTCTCCATCCTGTAGCTCCGAAATATTTGGAGAACGAATAAACGCAAAGCGTATTGTGCGGCAACTCTGCCATCAATGAACGGAAATAAGGAATAAACGTTCCGTACACATCATCCGTGATAATCATCAGGTTCGGATTATCATTCTTCACAATGTTGATGATACGTTCGGTAGTCTCTTTGCTAAGTGCATAGCTGGGCGGGTTGCTCGGATTGGTGATAAACAACGCTTTGATCCGCGGATCTTTCAGCTTGTCTATATCTTCATCCTTATACTGCCAGGTATGTAAACCGTCAGGAGTCATCTGGTCGGCAGAAATTTCGGTAACGTCGAACTGATAGCGTCGCAGTTCCGGGATTTCTATATAAGGAGTGAACACAGGAACCATCAAAGCAATAGCATCCCCCTGGTTCAACAGGAAATTCTCTTGCAAAGAATCGAACAGATAACACATGGCTGCTGTACCTCCTTCAGTCGCGAAAAGGTCAAAAGTACCTTTCGGCGGACGGCGGTCACACATCTCTTGCGCCAGGTAATCCTGTACGATTAACTCCGTAAAATGTAAAATACGGTCGGGCACAGGATACTGGTCGCCAATCACCGATTCCGCCCATTCGTGAATAAGCGTATCCGGATCGGCAGCATGTTCCATCAGCATATAATTATAGCCCTCTTTCAACAGGTTAGCACCGGGAGCTTTCTCGTTTTCTTTCAGGAAAGCCTCGAAACGGGCAGCAATTCCCGCCTTTTGCGGAATACCTGCTATTCCTTCTTCCAGTGAAAACGCATGACGACATTCGCAAAGGCCGAATTGTCCCAGCAGAAAAAAGGCTTCGCGTGGTTCGGTAGCAATCCAGTTCGGGTTACCTCTTCCGGCATTCAACATCGTATGCGCTATCTTCTTGATACTTTCATCTGCCATATCGATCAGTTTGTTTTTCAGCTCGAACGGGCTGATCGTTTCCATTTTCTTGGCATAACTTTTGGTAATGGCAGGGTTATTTGTTTTCTTTTCCATAATGATATTTATTTATATAGTTTTACATAAGTAGTACGATGACAACTCCCCAGATAATCAGGAGCGTATTGCCGACTGCATACGTCACCGTATATCCTAATGCCGGTGTGTCGCTTTCCACTGCATCCTGAATAGCTCCCAATGCAGCTGTTGTAGTACGTGCTCCTGCCGTACATCCCAATGACAGGGCAGGGTGGAATTTGAACAAGTATCTCGCCATCAGCAATCCAGCGAGGAGAGGAATAGCCGTTGCCAATGCGCCGACGATAAACAGACTGACGCCTACTTCCTTGAATCCGGCAATGAAACTGGGACCTGCGGCGATACCGACCACTGCGATAAACATATTCAATCCTACATTATTCAATACCCATAAAGAAGGTTCGGGGATACCTCCGAAAGTAGGATGCTTGCTGCGTAGCCAACCGAACAGAAGTCCGGCTATCAATGCGCCGCCACTGGTAGAAAGACTGATAGGAACACCTCCCAGATGAATAGCCAGTGCACCGAAAAGACCACCGAGCAAAATGCCCAATCCAACGAAGATCATATCCGTCTGGTTGGTAGGCCGGTCAATATAGCCCATTTGTTTGGCAGCACTTTCCACTTCATGTTTAAGACCGGTAAGTTCGAGAATATCTCCCGAATCTACGATTGTTTTAGGCAATACCGGAACATTGATTCCGGCACGTTTGATATTCCGGATGCTAACCCCGTGCATAAACTTTTGCGCCCTGATTTTGGAAACCGTTTCTCCGGCAAAAGTCCGGTGGGTCACCATTACAGGAAGAGTTTCCGCCGGGAAGTCGAGTAATTGTGCATCAATCACTTCCGGACCGATCCAGTCTTCTTCTCCAATCACAAATTCACGGCGTCCGCTAAGTACCACTTCGTCATTCTTATGAAGAATCAGGTTCGGATCTACTTCCTTCACCACTCTTTTTTGACGAATCCGTTCTACAAACAGTCGTTTATCATTTTTACATAGATAAGCTTCAAGTTCACTGACTTTCTTTCCTTTGCCAAACCATTCATTGGTGATTTTATAAGCACGGAACACAACCGGACGAAGAGCCGGGGAAAATCCGGGTTCATCAGCTTCCGATGTTCCCATTTGAGCCTCCAGTTCCTTGCAGTCGGCTTTCACCTTATCCAGTCCACCCAGCATTTTAGGGCCGAGAGAAGCCAGAATCCACGCCGAGCCGGCCGTTCCGAAAATATAAGTTACGGCATACGCTACCGGAATTGCATTGATGAACGTGGCTTTCTGTGCATCGCTGATTCCCAGCTGGTTGATCGTATCGCTTGCCACGCCGATAACGGCGGATATGGTTTGTGAGCCTGCCAACAGTCCGGCAGCTTCTCCTACATGATATCCCATGATTTTGGCCAGTATCCACGGGACTACCAGACTGACAATACACATCAGTACGGCAAATCCCACTTGTGGCAGGCCGTCTTTCTTCAATCCGCGGAAAAACTGCGGACCTACCTTATAGCCAACGGCAAATAAGAAAAGCAGAAAGAACACAGCTTTCATCGGACCATCTACAGTGATATTCAGTTGTCCGACCAATACTCCGACCAGCAGAACGCTGGTGACTGTCCCCAATGAGAATTTCCCTATTTTGAGTCTGCCAAGCCAGAACCCGGCAAAGAGCGTCAGGAAAATAGCAAGTTCAGGATGTACCCTTAGTTGATTAATAATCCATTCCATAATTAAGTTATTGTTTTAGGTTATGTCATTTACAACAGTTATAGCGTAAAAAGAGTTTGTTGTGTTATGAAAAATAGAGATATAATATCCGTCGAACTTTAAATTTCTCTATTTCGCTTTTTTGTTATACTTTTGTTCCTTCAAAAATAAAACTAATCATATTCTGTATGAAATCAGACATAGAAATAGCTCGCAGTATTGAGCTGAAGAAGATTAAGCAAGTTGCCGAAGGTATTGGAATCCCTCGCGAGGAAGTGGAGAATTATGGCCGCTACATAGCAAAGATCCCCGAACAACTGATTGATGAAGAGAAAGTGAAGAAAAGCAATCTCATTCTGGTAACTGCTATCACAGCAACCAAAGCGGGCATTGGCAAAACTACAGTATCTATCGGTCTCGCTTTGGGATTGAATAAAATTGGAAAGAATGCGATTGTCGCTCTTCGCGAGCCGTCTCTCGGTCCATGTTTCGGAATGAAGGGAGGAGCAGCCGGTGGGGGATATGCACAAGTGCTTCCGATGGACAAAATTAACCTCCATTTTACAGGGGATTTTCATGCCATCACTTCTGCTCATAACATGATTTCTGCTTTACTCGACAATTATCTTTATCAGAATCAGGCAAAGGGCTTTGGACTGAAAGAAATTCTTTGGCGGAGAGTGCTTGACGTGAACGACCGTTCGTTGCGCAGCATCGTTGTCGGCCTCGGACCTAAATCGAACGGGATTACCCAAGAGTCCGGTTTCGATATTACTCCTGCTTCGGAGATTATGGCAATTCTTTGCCTTTCCAAAGATGTGAGTGATCTGCGTCGCCGTATTGAAAATATCCTGTTGGGCTTCACGTATGACGACCAACCTTTTACTGTGAAAGATTTGGGAGTGGCAGGAGCCATCACCGTGTTATTGAAAGATGCTATCCATCCTAATTTAGTGCAGACTACCGAAGGAACCGCTGCTTTTGTACATGGTGGTCCGTTTGCTAATATCGCACATGGTTGTAACTCTATTCTGGCCACTAAATTGGCAATGTCTTTCGGTGATTATGTAATAACAGAAGCCGGATTCGGTGCCGATCTCGGTGCAGAAAAATTCTATAATATCAAATGCCGCAAGAGCGGACTCCAACCACGTCTCACGGTGATTGTCGCTACGGCACAAGGATTAAAGATGCACGGAGGTGTCAGTCTCGACCGTATCAAAGAGCCGAATATGGAAGGCTTGAAAGAAGGATTGCGTAATCTCGACAAACACGTTCGTAACCTTCGCTCATTCGGTCAGACCATCATCGTAGCTTTCAATAAGTTTGCATCCGATACGGATGAAGAAATGGAATTACTGCGCGAACATTGCGAACAGTTGGGAGTGGGTTTCGCCATTAACAATGCGTTCAGTGAAGGAGGAGAGGGAGCAGTAGATATGGCCCGTCTGGTAGTAGATACCATAGAGAACAATCCGTCCGAATCTTTACGCTACACTTATAAAGAAGAAGATAGCATACAGCAGAAGATCGAAAAGGTAGCCACTAATATTTACGGAGCCAGCGTTATTACCTATAGTAGTATTGCACGCAACCGTATCAAACTGATTGAGAAAATGGGAATCACTCATTATCCGGTTTGTATTGCTAAAACACAATATTCATTCTCTGCCGATCCAAAGATTTATGGGGCGGTAAATAACTTCGAGTTCCATATTAAAGATATTGTTATCAATAACGGAGCTGAAATGATTGTAGCCATTGCCGGAGAAATTCTTCGTATGCCGGGATTACCCAAAGAACCGCAAGCATTGCATATCGATATTGTGGATGGAGAAATAGAAGGATTGAGCTAAAATATATACCTCAAAAAAATATTCCGGTATGATGCCGGTAAATAAATCCCCGTCTTTCCCTATGAAATAAAATGTGGAAAGACGGGGATGACTGTATATAGAGTCCAGTGCGCTTCTGTTTTCTCTTCTTGCACACTGTACGGTTGAATTCGTCCTTGCTATGAGTGATATATGACATCATATATTTCTTTTATAGTAAGAAAAACGAAAATATGGACAGATGGTTCGGGCGGGACCGTTAATAAATAAAAAAAGCCTGCTCCTTTCACAAAGAGCAGACCTTATAAATAAGAAATAAAGCTGATAACAGTGAAGCTATTAGCTTTGAAATCGTTTTTTAATAAGCAAAAAGAGGATATTTCTTCATTGTCTCATTGACACGTGCACGTACTTGTGCAATAACTTCCTCATTTTCTACGTTAGACAATACAGTCTCGATCATTTCAGCAATTTCGAGCATCAAATCTTCTTTTGCACCACGAGTTGTGATAGCAGGAGTACCCAAACGGATACCGGAAGTCTGGAAAGCTGAACGGCTGTCGAACGGAACCATGTTCTTGTTAACAGTAATATCGGCAGAAACCAATGCTTTTTCTGCCACTTTACCTGTCAGTTCGGGATATTTGCTACGCAGGTCGACCAACATAGAGTGGTTGTCTGTACCACCGGAAACGATGGTAAAACCACGGTCGATTAAAGCCTGTGCAAGTACAGCAGCGTTCTTTTGTACTTGTTTAGCATATTCCTTAAATTCAGGTTGCAGGATTTCACCGAAAGCAACTGCTTTAGCAGCAATTACATGTTCCAACGGTCCGCCTTGGATTCCCGGGAATACGGCAGAATCCAGTAATTGAGACATCATCTTGATCTCACCTTTCGGAGTGGTCTTTCCCCACGGATTGGGGAAATCCTTACCCATCATGATGACACCACCACGAGGTCCGCGAAGTGTTTTATGTGTAGTAGAAGTGACGATATGTGCATATTTAACCGGATTTTCGAGCACTCCGGCAGCGATCAGACCGGCAGGGTGAGCCATGTCGATCATCAGGATAGCGCCTACTTTGTCAGCGATTTCACGCATACGTTTGTAATCCCATTCACGAGAGTATGCAGAACCACCACCGATAATCATTTTCGGTTTCTCACGTAGAGCGACTTCTTCCATCTGGTCGTAGTCAACGCGTCCAGTTTCCTGATTCAGGTTATATTCGCAAGGAGTATAGATGATACCGGAAGTGTTTACCAGTGAGCCATGAGAAAGGTGTCCGCCGTGTGCAAGATTTAATCCCATGAATTTGTCGCCCGGATTCAGAACTGCGAGGAAAACAGCAGCATTAGCTTGTGCTCCCGAGTGTGGTTGTACGTTTGCCCATTCAGCGCCAAAAATTTCTTTCAGGCGGTCGATAGCGATTTGTTCGCTTTGGTCTACTACTTCGCAACCTCCGTAATAACGTTTGCCGGGATAACCTTCTGCGTACTTGTTAGTCAGGCAAGAACCCATTGCCTGCATAACCTGGTCACTCACAAAATTTTCTGATGCAATAAGCTCGATTCCTTTCAACTGACGTTGATGCTCTTTTTCGATGATGTCGAAAATGATGTCGTCTCTTTTCATTCTTTTATAAGTAAGATTAAATTTCTAATTCGAGATACCTATTTTAAGCGCACAAAGTTAATGAAAATAAATAAAGAATGAAGGAAGTACAAGAAAAATGTTAGTAAAAAGCCGGATTTAATGATATTTTATTCTTAAAGGATGAATCCCAGCGAAAAACTTAATGCACTGTCGCGGCGACGGAAAATAATGTGGCTCACTCCCGTGCTGCCGTCAGAATTGATATTGTCGTAAATGATGGACTTGGAGATATTTCCGATACCTTGCTCGTAGCGGAAATCGAAAAAGATACGGGAGATGTTGACGCCTACACCGATCACTGCACTGACATTGAACGGATACAGCCTTTCGTGAATCCCTTTTTGGTCGAAATTCTTAAAAGTGATTTCATTGTGTTTTCCCCATAAGTAGCGAAGTTTGGGGCCTGCGAAGATAGCCATTCCGTAAGGCCCTTTTTTCACCACATTATAGCCGTATAAAATAGGGAAATCCACACTGTGCAACACCGATTGCACCGAAGCATAATCAGGCTCGATGGCAGGATGCTGTGAACCGAGCTTATCGAAAGTGATCTCACATTTGCTTACATTATAGGACACTTCCGGCTGAATGAAATGCTTCTTCATGTTGATGCGCATAAAGAGGGCGCCAAAATAACCTATCTTGTAGTTATTCTGCACCTCATCGATAGTCACATCCTTAATTTTCAGTTCAGATACCATGAACATGGAAGAGTTGAATCCCGCCTTGATACCGATATTTATTTTTTTTGTATTGGGGCGGTCTACTTTTTCTGCGTTATAGTTCTGGCCGACAGCCGTGCAGGCTATGGCTAACAAACCGGGAAGGATGAATTTACGCAGCATATTCATGGCAATATCGCACTTTTTATGATTTCTTCTTTTCTACACTCCAACCGAACTTACCGATTTTCTCTCCCAGATTATAATATCCTCCATGCACATATACCAGCGGATTGGCTTCGGCCAGTTCCAGCTTTCCGGTTTCAGGATTCAGGTTCCGGTCGTCCGCACGCACATTTACTACGTCAGCGATAAACATATCGTGTGAGCCGAGGGAGATGATTTCTTTCACACGGCATTCAATGCAAAGAGGAGATTCTTCAATCAACGGAGCACTAACCACCGTACACTGTCCGGGTGTCAGCTTCATCTCATCAAATTTATGATAATCACGTCCCGAACGAACTCCGCACCAGTCGGTGGCAAAAGCCATATCTTTCGTTGTCAGGTTGATGACAAACTCCATGTTTTTTTTTATAATGTCATAAGAATGGCGTTCCGGACGTACGGATATATAACACATGGGCGGGTTTGTACAAATCGTACCCGTCCATGCTACTGTGAACATATTATATTCGCTTTCTTCCTTTCCGCAGCTGACCAGTACAGCCGGCAGCGGATAGATCATCGTTCCTGGTTTCCAGTCCTGTTTCATGGGGCTATACGTTTATTCAGAGGATTGTAATCTCTTCACGTTTCTGCTCTTTCTCGCAATAATGGCACTTTACGATACAATTATCCTTGTCTATCACATGAAAGATAGTGGCCATCGGTTCGTTGTTGGTGATACATTTCGGATTGGCACATTTCACGATGCCCCGAAGTTCATCCGGCATTTTCACCTCTTTCTTTTCCACTACTTCGTAATCGCGGATGATATTCAGTTTGACGTGCGGGGCAACTACTGAAATACGGTTAATCTCTTCGTCGCAGAAGAATTTATCTGCAATCTTGATGATCCCTTTTTTACCTAGCTTCTTACTGTCGAGGTTGAATCCGATAGTGATATTGCTAGTCATCTGTTCCACACCGAGCAGTTGCACTACGGTAAAGAGCTTTTCGGATGGGATATGGTCAATCACTGTCCCGTTTTTCAGGGCAGCTACTTGCAATGCTTGTTTATTTTCGCTCATAATAAAATATCGTTTTTAACGTCATCTAATGTGATACCTAATACATCGCAAAGGATTGCTTCGCGGGCATACAGACCGTTTTGTGCCTGTTGGAAATAATATGCTTTCGGATTGTCATCCACATCGTAAGCAATTTCGTTGACACGGGGAAGCGGGTGCAGGATACGCAGGTTCGGACGTGTGTTTTCCAGCATTTTGTTACGGAGAATATATACATTCTTCACCCGTTCATATTCCATCAGGTCGGTGAAACGTTCGCGTTGCACACGGGTCATGTACAGAATATCGGCGTCAGCGATAATCTCTTCGGTAAAATCCGTATGTTCAACGTATTTTATTTGGTGCGTTTTACAGTAAAGCTTGTATTCTTCCGGCATTTTCAGCTCTTCGGGAGCGATGAAATGGAAAGTCGGATTAAAGTGTCGCATCGCCATCAGCAATGAATGTACGGTGCGGCCGTATTTCAAGTCACCCACCAGGAAAATATTCAGATTTTCCAGTGTTCCTTGTGTTTTGTAGATAGAGTAGAGATCGAGCATCGTCTGCGACGGGTGCTGGTTGGCTCCGTCACCTGCGTTGACAATGGGCACCGGGGCTACTTCGCTGGCATACCGTGCAGCTCCTTCGAGATAGTGTCGCATGACGATAATATCTGCATAGTTGCTCACCATCATGATCGTGTCTTTAAGTGTTTCCCCTTTGGAAGAGCTGGTAGCTTTGGGGTCAGAGAATCCGATTACTCGTGCGCCGAGACGGTTGGCAGCTGTTTCAAAACTCAAGCGGGTACGGGTGGAAGGTTCAAAGAACAGGGTTGCTACAACCTTTCCTTGTAATAACCGGCGATTGGGGTTCATTTCAAACTGCTTCGCCATTTCGAGCATGTAGAGGATTTTTTCTTTAGAATGTTCGGCAATGGTTACTAAACTTCTGTTTTCCATTTTGTTATCTTTTATGTGGATAGAACTTGTTTTACCGGAGCGTAAAGGTACGAAGAATTTGTGAAAAGCACAGATTTTTCGTACCTTTTTTATCAGCTTTTAATCAGTCGGTTTATTTCCGTCCGCTAGCTAACGCTGCAATGATATATTTCCCCGGTGCTCCGATTTTGCTCCAGGCTGTATTGGAGAGCAGTTTCCACACCTGGGTGCCTTTCCTGCCATAGTCCGATAGCCGGAGAATCGTCTGTTTCTCTTTTGGGTCGGTCACTTTATGGTTGTCCAGGCTCTCCATCAATCCTGCTATGTTGTGTGTAGCCAGATTGTAGGCATACCCCGGAATTTCAATCGAAACAACGTTGGTTTCTTCTTCTTCATGATTTAGTTTAGTTTCCTTTAGTTTAGTTTGTCGGGAAATGTCTGCATTTTCTTGACTCACCTCCTCTTGAGTTTCAAAAATGTCTGCATTTTCCGCGTTCAACTCTTCTTTTTGCATCCCTTTTTTCTTCTTGGTCTCTAATAAATAAGGTAGTTGGGAGAAATCTATTTTCCTTCGTGTAGTGGCTTCGAACCACACCCTTTGAATCTGTTCCGAAGTGAGTATGCCGTATTTTTCGTAGGTTTCCTTATGGAAAAATCCTTTCTCCAATAACAGATCGACAATCTTTTCCATCATATCCTCTTTAATCCCGCCGCCTACTTTACGGACAAAAATCAGGTTTTGTTCCTTTCCCCAAGAGATATAATATCCCTCTTTATATATTTTGCAAAGTAATCGCATGACAATGTAAGAAGCTAACACTCCAAATTTAGCTTCTAATAGTTCCATCACTTCTTCGTCAAAGAAGTTTGCCGGTGTCGGGAAATAAGGTATCCCTTTGTTAATCATATTCATTGTTAAATATATTTTAATCTGATTTATACAATAGCTTTCCACTCCATCAGGTTTCCGATCATAAATCTTCTCCATCCTTTTTGTTCTTCACTCCAATAGACAATAGACTCTTGTTTTGCTGTGATATTGAATTTTCTATGAAAGAATTTTTCATATCCTACTAGTGTTCCTTTTTCCAGGCAGAATGTGCCATCCTGCCTATGAAAAGCGATCATTGCATTTCCATACAACATGCGTTCTATTAGTCTAATACACTCTTGTACAATTCTCTCTGCGCATTTATCCGAAATCCCCTTTTCAGCAGTAATACGTTTTTTCCATACTAATTTGCAAGCTTCTAACTTATTCTTCCTGATTTTTTGTCTCATTTTCTTCTGTTTTTAATTATGAAAAATAATCTGTTTGAGCGTAAATCTTCCCTTATAGATAGTGACGGTATGTTGTTGTCATAGCGTCACTATCCTTTCATTATAGTGACGCTATAACGATAGCATACCGTCACTATTTTTTAAGAGAAAATCTGTTAGTTTTCGACGGGTTGAAAACGGCGGCGAAGGTAAGCCTTATATTCCAACTGTCCCATTATTTTTTCTTAGTACTTGCTTTTGACCTTTTCAGCTTGTTCTCTTTTTTCCTTTTTTTCTTTCATGTACTCTTCTTCAACAGGTTTTCTCAATGCCCCCAATTCAGCATGTATACTACTAAGTTCCATTAACTTATAGCCACCGTGTTTGTGGATGTATAATACTTTTTGGTCATAGATATATTGGGCTAGATTTATCAGCTTTCTTTTCTTGGGATGGCGGAAATGTCCATCAATAAAGATTTTTAAATACATGGTGAAATAAAGACGGATATCTCCATCGATTGCTATTCTGTTATCCAGTTCTTCTTCACTGATGATTTCTTCCCTTGAATGCCTCCTGGGGGCTTTTTTCATTGTTTGGACACTTCTTTTTACCTTGTCGTTTTTACTACCTTTTTTGGCATTTTTACTTTTCATAATCTACTAATTTTAACGTTGGTTAAATATGTGTTAATTCTAAAAATAATATCTGGAAAGTGAAATTGAACCTGCAAAAAGATTTGTTCTTTTGTCGCTTGCCAAATAGTATATATAAAATAACTAGTGATGCAAATGATGAATAAAAATGGATTTAGTCGATGTGGGGAGAACTACATCAATCGTTTACGAAAGGAGGGGCGTTATTCTACAGCGCATGTCTATAAGAATGCCCTTTATTCTTTCAGTAAGTTTTGTGGTACGTTGAATATGTCGTTCAGACAGGTCACCAAAGAACGTTTACGACGTTATGGTCAGTATCTTTATGAGTGTGGTTTGAAGCCCAATACGATTTCTACGTATATGCGTATGCTTCGTAGCATTTACAATCGGGGAGTGGAAGCGGGTAGTGCTCCTTATGTTCCCCGATTATTTCATGATGTTTATACAGGCGTGGATGTCCGCCAAAAGAAAGCTTTGCCTGCCGGTGAATTGCACAAACTTCTGTATGAGGATCCCAAATCGGAGCGTTTACGTCGCACACAAACTATTGCCGCCCTGATGTTCCAGTTTTGTGGAATGTCATTTGCCGATTTAGCGCATCTGGAAAAATCAGCTTTAGAGCAGAGTGTATTACGTTATAATCGAATCAAGACGAAAACTCCCATGAGCGTGGAAGTGCTTGATACTGCCAGGGGAATGATTAATCAACTCCGGAATAATCAGGAACCCATTCCCGATTGTCCGAACTATCTGTTCGACATACTTTGCGGTAACAAGAAACGAAAGGATGAAAGGGCATACAGTGAATATCAGTCTGCTCTTCGAAGATTCAATAATAGTTTGAAGGATTTGGCGAGAGCTCTGCGTTTGAATTCTCCCGTTTCTTCTTACACACTTCGCCATTCGTGGGCAACGACAGCCAAGTATCGTGGAGTGCCAATTGAAATGATTAGTGAATCATTGGGACATAAATCTATAAAAACCACACAAATCTATTTAAAAGGTTTTGAGCTAAGAGAACGTACAGAGGTAAATAAAGGGAATTTATCTTACATTAGGAACTATCGTTTAGGTAGATAATTAATGGTAAAGTGTTAGAAATCAAGGGCGAAGTATATCTGTTACTTCTTAGGTAACGGATAAGGTACTCATTCACAGGAAAACAGATGAAAACAGAAAAACATGGACAAGAACCGCCTACAGCAATGTTTTTCTAACCTACGCGAAGGGAAAAACATCTTTGAAAACAGAATATAGGAATATCGGGCATGATGAAACAGAATTATCATGTCCTGATATATTTTTGTTGCATATTTCAACAAATCAGAAAAAAAAGAAGATTTTACTTGTTTACTATTTGTATTTTTGCATATCTTTGCATCGAATAATTTTCCGTTACCTAAGAAGTAACGGAAACATAAGGGGTAAAAAAGTATGATTCTAACGAAAGAAACTTTAAGTGCTGGGCCTAGTATTGGGACAGGGGAAGGCGTAGCACACTCTAAACGCTGGTATGTCGCTCTGGTCCGTATGCATCATGAGAAGAAAGTAGCCGAGCGTTTAGACAAAATGGGGATTGAAAATTTTGTACCGGTCCAGCAAGAAGTACATCAATGGAGCGACCGCCGTAAAGTGGTTGAATCCGTGTTGCTTCCCATGATGGTTTTTGTACATGCTGATCCTAAAGAACGTAAAGAGGTTCTTTCCTTTTCTACCGTTAGTCGGTATATGGTAGTGCGCGGTGAGAGCAGTCCGACTATCATTCCTGATGAACAAATGGCCCGTTTCCGTTTTATGCTCGACTATTCCGAAGAGGCAATCTGTATGAATAGCGCTCCTTTATCACGTGGTGAAAAAGTACGTGTTGTCAAAGGTCCTTTGACTGGTCTTGTAGGAGAGCTTGTTATGGTGGATGGCAGGAGTAAGATTGCTGTCCGGTTAAATATGCTGGGGTGTGCTTGTGCGGATATGCCAATGGGGTATGTGGAATCAATAGGAGAAAAACAATAAGGGAGTCTAAAAAGAAGGAATAAAGAAAGCAGTTAGAGTATTGGAAATAATCAGGGGTGGGTGAATAATATAACGAATGGAGAGTGTCATGAAGTATCATAGAGAAATGCACAAAGGTTTCTTGGGTGTTCTTCCTGTTTTTTGAATATTTTTAATTTTCACTTGAATTCCTAATAAAATTAAGAGAGAGAATTTGATTATGTCTAATATTTCTGAGAATAATAAACGTATAGCTAAAAACACATTATTACTTTACTTTCGCATGCTTTTCATGATGATTGTAAGTTTATACACTTCTCGTATAGTTTTAGGTACGTTAGGTATAGAAGATTTCGGTATTTATAATGTGGTGGGAGGAATAGTTGCTATGTTTACATTTTTAAATGGTGCAATGGCTACTTCTACACAGAGATATTTAACGTTTGAATTAGGTAGAGAAGGCAATATAGAGCAAATGAAAAAAGTATTTAATACAAGTATTATAATACATGCTCTAATCTCTATTTCTATTCTTTTATTGGCTGAAACCATAGGACTATGGTTTATGTATTCGTATATGACTATACCAGAATCAAGAATGGATGCGGCTTTATGGGTATATCAATTTTCTATATTGTCAATGATTGTATTGGTTATGAGTGTACCATATAATGCATGTATTATTGCACATGAAAAAATGAAGGCTTTCGCTTATATATCAGTCTTGGAAGTTATATTGAAGTTATTGGTCGTTTATATTCTGGTATTTGGCGCTATAGATAAATTGAAGTTATATGCTATATTGATCTTTTGTGTACAATTGTTGATAAGGTTTATTTATGGTGATTATTGTAGACGGCATTTTAAGGAGACACATATCCAATTTGTTTTAAATAAAAAGATGCTGAAAGAAATGACAGGGTTTGCTGGGTGGAACTTAGTGGGTAGCATTTCTTTTTTAGGAGTAGTACAAGGATTAAATATTTTATTAAATATCTTTTTTGGTCCTGCAGTTAATGCAGCTCGAGGTATCGCAGTTCAGGTTCAGGGGACTATAAGTAATTTTTCTACTAATTTCCAAACAGCTTTAAATCCTCAGATTACAAAATCTTATGCTAATGAGGACTTAGACTATATGCATCAGTTGATTTTTAAAAGTGCAAAATATTCATTCTTGTTATTGTTTTTTTTGTCATTACCTTTAATGATTGAGATGCAGCAAATCTTGGGATGGTGGCTTAAAATTGTTCCTGACCATACTGTGAATTTTACGAGACTAGTTTTAATCTCTACAATGATTGATTGTATGGCAAATTCTTTAATAGTTTCTGCTCAAGCGACAGGTAGAGTTCGTGCATATCAAATATGTGTTGGAGGTATATTGTTATTAATAGTTCCATTGTCTTACGTATGTTTATTATTTATAGATATTCCGGAAATAGTGTTTATAGTGAATATCTTTATTAGTTTATGTGCGCAGATTGTGCGTTTATATCTTTTGAGAAAACTAATAAGTCTCAATGTTTATGATTATTTTAAGGAGGTAATATTAAAGGTAATAAGTGTCAGTTTATTATCGGTCATTATTCCATTATTTATATATTTCCTTTTAGAACCATCATTAATAAGATTTGTTTTAGTGGTAGGAAGTTGTGTGATTTCTACTGGAATTTCAATATATTTTTATGGATTGAAGAACACAGAAAGAAAATATATTGTAAATATTATAAGAGAAAGAGTGGCCCATGTTGAATAAGAAGATAGTTTTGATTGATAATTTCTTATTTGTAGTTGCAATATTATCAATTTTATTTTTGAATTCAAATTTAGCTAATAATTTGGGGTTGGGAAATGTCGTAACTACAGTTTCTTTTGGCCCATTTATGGTGTATTTTGTTTGCAAAATTTTTGTTGGTGGATTAAAGGTTTCGTATAATAGTAGATATATAGTTTTAATATTATTATGTGGATGTTTAGCTTTCCTGATAAAATTATTATTGAATCAGGACATGTTTAAAGATATTCTTGTCTTTTATATACTTCCATATTTTTTGGCATACTCTTTGGAATTTATTTCTAATTCTCAACGTACTAAATTGAGAAATATTGTTTTGTTACTTTTTGCTGTGGAAATAGGTATTGCGTTATTCGAACGTTCTACTAATACTGTACTTTTTGCTTTAGAAGATTCTTATGCATTTATCAACTCATATGGAGATTCTTGGTCTTTCAGAGCTTCTGCTTTGTATGGTCATCCTTTGGCAAATGCCATGATTGTAATGATTATTGCTTTGTTTGTTATGGCTTCTGAAATGAGTAAAAATAAGAAAATACTATTATTGGCATTCGCTTTTATGGGATTATTTTGCTTTAATGAACGAGGTAATATACTAGTTACTTTAGTCTGTGTAATACCAATATTATATAATCAAATGGGTAGACTATCCAATAAAGAAAAGATGCGGGTTTATCTCTTGTTTATGGTAGTATTTGTAGGTATAGTATATATATTATTAAATACAGACTTAGGTGGTAGGTTATTTTACCATGATTCTAGTTTTACTAAAGATGATCATAGCATGACTGCTCGTTTTGAAGCTCTTAGCTCTTTTGATCATCTTACTAATTCAGAGTTATGGTGGGGAGCTCCAGAATTGTATGACAAGCTTTTGTTAGTGATGAATTTAGCTGGAATTGAAAATGGATTTGTTGCAATTTTATTGAAATATGGTATTATAATAGGCGGAATAACTTTATTATTATTTTTTTTATTGCAAAATCATATGTTAAAAGGATATTATTCGTTTTGGATTCGTTTTTTTATTCTTTTAGCGTTTTATAGTATTGCCTTGACAAACCCTCATATTGCCGGACCACGTCCATGGCTGATATTTATTGTTTCTTATTATGCTTTTAGACCAAAATACCGTTTGTCTCATAACTAAAAATTAAAATAATGATCTCTCTTTGTGATAAAAAAACATGTACAGGGTGTGAAGCTTGTATGAATAAATGTTCTCACGAGGCCATATTGATGCAACCTGATGATGAGGGTTTTTTATATCCTAATATTGATTATTCGAAATGTATAGAGTGTGGAGCTTGTCAAATAGTTTGTCCAGTTTTAAATCCTGTAGATTTTAGCTCGAACGAGCAATGTGTATATGCTGCCTGGGCAAAGAGTTTGAATACAAGACAAAAAGGATCTTCAGGAGGGATATTTTCTGTTTTAGCAGAAGAAATACTGTCTAGGAATGGGTATGTTGTTGGAGCTGCTTTTGATGATTCTTTTGTTTTGAGTCATCGAATGATTTCATCTGTTGATGAATTGTCTCCACTTCAAGGGAGTAAATACGTTCAAAGTCAAATAGGATTTATATATAGAGATATAAAAGAAAAACTCAAAGGAAAAGGGGCAGTCCTTTTTGTCGGAACTTCTTGTCAGGTAGCTGGTTTAAAGAGGTTTCTTGGTAAAATCGACCAATCTTCATTATATATATGTGATTTAGTTTGTCATGGTGTTCCATCCCCTCTATTATTGAAAAGATATGTTGAAGATTTGAAGATTCAATATCCCAATATGGTGTCTTTTCGATTTAGAGATTTACAGAATTGGGGAGTTAAAATGAATATTCTTCTAAATGAGAAAAAAGGCTTAAAGAATATAGTATTATATGGAAAGGATACATATTATGTTTATAGCTTCTTGCAAGGACTTTTACATAGGAAATGTTGTTATTCATGTATTTATGCTAAGACTCCCCGTATTGGTGATATTACACTTGCTGATTTTTGGGGAATAGGTAAGAAAGTCCCATTTAATCATGAAACTAAAAATGGGATTTCGTGTGTTCTTATAAATACAGAAAGAGGCCAAAACCTTATGCAATCTGTAAAGGAAAAAGTTGAAATGGAATCACGTTCTATAGAAGAAGCTATCGAAGGTGGAAATGAAAATTTATATAAGCCATCTAGTATGCCTCCAGGTCGAGAAACTTTTTATAAAGATGCATTTGTTTTGGATATTGCGACTTTAGTTGATAAGTATAATATAAGAATTAGTAAAAAGAAAACACTTATACGAAGATTATTAAACAAGTTAAAACGTACTCTTAAATGAAAAAAATCTCATTAATAACTATATTAGATAATACAAATTTTGGAACTTATCTTCAAGTTGTTGCTTTAGGAATTGTTTTACAAAAAAAAGGATGTAATGTTGAGGTTGTACATTATGTACGTAGTTTTATGGCATTCAAATATTTGACTAAGCAAAGGTTGAAAAGTACAATAAATCCTCTAAAGTGGATAAAACGTTTGGGAGTGGGAGTGAGGCATGAATGTTTGAGAAGAAAAAATTGGAAATTTGTAGAAAAATATGTAGGCCTTTCCAAACGGTATAATTCGTTTAATGATTTAGTAAATACTCCTCCCATTGCAGATATTTATTTGACAGGGAGTGATCAAGTTTGGAATAGTATTCATAATAAAGGACTTGATGAGTCTTTTTATTGGACATGCATTCCAGAAGGAAAGAATAAAGTTGCTTATGCTTCTAGTATTGGTATGAATGATATCCCAGAAGTAGAAAAAGAAAGGATGTTTCAATTTCTATCTTCTTATAAACTGATTTCAGTACGTGAAAATAAAGCTCGTGAGTTACTTGTTTCTTTAGGATTGGAAAATATAGAAGTGGTTTTAGATCCAACTTTGCTATTATCAAAACTAGAGTGGCAAAAGCTTGTTAATATATCTTGCTTTAAAAAAGTTGAGCCGTATTTATTAATTTATTCAGTTGAAACGAAAAAAGAAGATTCTTTAATAAATTCTATAGCTTCTTCAATTGCTAAACAAAAAAAATTGAAGATTTATGGAATTTACTATGGTGGTAGAGATTGGAATATTGATTGTTGTGATAAAAATTTCTATTATTCAACTCCGGATATGTTTATTTCATTATTGTTGCAAGCAGATTTTGTTGTTGTAAGCTCATTTCATGGCACTGCTTTTTCTGTGAATTTTAACAAACCATTTTTTACAGTACTTCCTAGTCGTTTCGCTTCTAGAATCGATAGTTTGTTAGAAAAATGTGGTCTGATGAATCGTAAAATATCTGAGTACTCAACTAATTACTTAGATGATGATATAGATTATCAAGTAGTGAATAACATTCTGGAGAAAGAGAGAGTGAAATCATTTGCTTTTATTGATAAAGTGTTGAACTTATGAGAATTGTCTATTATTCTACTCCATCTTTTGCAGATTGTGATTTTCCTTTGATAAGAGAATTTCAAAAGAAGGGAGTTGATATCTTTTTTCTAATAAAACTGACGCCCTATAATCGTTGCTCTACTTTGATTAATATCAAAAAGCAAATACCTGTAAATGGAATATTTAAGTTTTCAGAATATACAGAATCACATATTTTTGCTGATTATTTGAATTTAGACAAAGTTTATGTTGTGAATCAAGTAAATTCTCGAAATTTCAGTTTGTCCAGTTTTATCTTGGCTTGTAAGCTTGTGCGTTTTTTATTAAGGCTGAAGGTGCATGTTATACATACTACAATTTTTAATGATTGGGATAGTTTTTTGTTCTTATTCAAGAAAAAAATGGTATTGACATTGCATGATCCATTTCCTCATACAGGAGAGAGAAATATTCGTAGGGAGTTTTTTCGTTGTATGGCCATAAAATATTCATCAAAAATATTTTTATTGAATGAAGTGCAGAAGCATGATTTCATGAATTTATATAATGTTGATGAGAAACGAATTGTTATTAACAGATTGGGAATATATGATTCTATAAATGTTTATAGAAGGAAGAGTGTTCCAAATGAAAATACTAATACACATCAGAAGAAAATCTTATTTTTTGGACGTATTTCTCCTTACAAGGGAATAGAATATCTATTGAGAGCAATGAATAATATTCATGTTTATCATCCTAATGTAGTCTGTACTGTAATGGGGAGTGGAAATTTTTATTTTGATGTAACAGAATATTTAGATCTTTCTTATATAAAAATAATAAATAGATTCATTCCTACCAATGAATTAATATCTGCTATTGATGAATCAACAATGGTGGTTTGTCCATATACTGATGCAACTCAAAGTGGTGTAATTTATACTTCTTATGCCTTGTATAAACCAGTAATTGCAACTAATGTCGGAGGTTTTTGTGAGTCAGTGATAGATTCTGTAACTGGAATATTGGTACCTCCTAAAAATGTAAAAAAATTAGAAAATGCAATCTTGTATTTATTGGAACATCCAGAAAAATGCACACAAATGAGTGATGCTATCAAACAAAATGCTAACCGTGGTTTATTTTCTTGGTCTGATATAGCAGAGAAATATATAAACGTTTATGATATATATAAGGAATTGTAGAGGCTTTAACGAGAAAGTACTTCTCTCTTTTTAGGAAAAAAGATTACAGCTTTTTATTAATGAAATAATTTTATGAATATTCTTCAAATAATATATAGTTTATCGTCGGGTGGAGCAGAAAGATTTCTTACTGACTTAAGTAATGAACTCATTGAAAATGACGGATGTAATGTGACAGTATTAATTTTAAAATCAGATAAAGATATAAATAATATATTTTATAAGGCAGAACTTTCAGACAAGATAAAATTTATTAGTTTGGGGATTGAAAATTTTAATCTTTCAATCTTTGTTAAGTTATATCGTCTAATAAGACTTGAAAAGCCGGATATTGTACATATTCATTTGTCTCCAATCATTATTTATTGCATATTACCTATTCTATTTTATCGTGTTCCCATATATATAGAAACACTTCATAATGAAATAGCTCGTATAGAGAATGGAAATAAGCTGAGAAACTTTCTCAAAGGTTTTATATATAAATCTGGACTGATTAAAATTTGTACTATCTCTGACAAAAATACTCAAGAATTTGAAAGGATATACAAAAGGCAGAGTAATGCTTTAATATATAATGGTAGAAGAGGGCTTGTTCAAAGTAATTTTTATAAATCCGTAAATGATGAGATTAATAATTATAAAACGAATTCAAATACATTAGTTATAACACATATTGCCCGCTGTTCTAAACAGAAAAATCAGCATTTGTTGATTGATTCTTTTAATAAAATAATAGAGCAGGGTTGTAATGCAATTCTTTTAGTTATAGGAAATGGATTTGATTCGAATGTAGGAATAGAGTTAAGAAATAAATCGTGTGGTAAAATCTATTTTTTAGGTGAAAAACATAATATACAAGATTATCTATTATGTAGTGATGCATTTTGTTTGTCTTCGTTTTATGAAGGTATGCCTATAACGTTAATAGAAGCCTTATCTTGTGGATGTATACCGTTATCAACACCTGTAAGTGGAGTGATAGATCTCATAACTGATGGAGTAAATGGTTTTATCTCAAAAGATTTCTCTTTAGATTCTTTCGTTAATATGTTTGAACGCTATTTTCAAAATAGAGAATGCATAGACAAACAGCTACTTATAGATTTGTATGAAAACAAACTTTCTATAGCAGCATGTGCTAATACTTATTATCGTTTTTATAAATCTTGTCTAAATGCTTACACTCGTTGATGATAAAATAAATTTTGATTGTACGAAATGCCAACAATGTGGCGTTTGTAAATCTATTTGTCCAAAAGAAAGTATTTCTTTAAGCTTGCTTCATAATGGATTGCATGAAATTACGGTAGATCGTGATAAATGTATTCGTTGTGGAAAGTGTGTAAGTATCTGTCCTGCAAATAGAAAAGGTGTGTCAGAGGATTATTTTGATAATTTGTATAGTAAGAAATATTATTTTGCTTACAATGCAAATAATGAAATACGAATGAAATCTTCTTCAGGAGGTGCTTGCAAAACTTTAATAATAGAAGGGTTACGAAACGGTCTGGTCGATGGCGTTTATTCGTTAAAGAAAAAGGAAATATATCCATATGCTGAAGGTGAATTTTATACAAAATATAATATTCCTGATTATGAGGATATTCCAAACTCTGTTTATCATTCAGTGATGCTTGGTGATAACATTCAAAAAATAGTTAAATGTAATCGCCTGATGATTATTGGTACATCTTGTCAATTGCGTGCTTTAGAAAAGGTGCTAAAGAATAAATGTAATGAATTGATTAAGATTTGTATCTTTTGTAAGCAGCAAAAAAGCATAGAGTCAACACGTTTCTTAGCGAAAATAATGGGTACTATAGTTCCTGAAAATCTAATATTCAAAGCGCAATATCGAGGTATAGGGTGGCCTGGACTTGTACAAATCAACAATAAGGTATTATCATGGCATCGGGCAGCACAAGTTCCTTTTGGAAGGCGATTATGGACGGTTCCTGGTTGTAATGTATGTGGTGATCCGTTTGGCATTGAGGTGAATTCAGATTTATCTCTTATGGATCCATGGAAAATTCGACAAGAGAACGCATTAGGAGAAACATTAGTAGTAGTAAATACACTGGCAGGTTTAAATTTGCTAGAACATACTCCTCATTTAGTATTAGAAGAAAAAAGTTACAAAGAAATAGAGGTTTCCTTAGACTTGAGGGATATTGAACGAAAACGTCAATTGGTTCCTTTTTTTAGGGGTGAATACTGTAGTTTTAAAATCAAATTTGCAGGTGGAATGGAACGATTACAGAGAAGTTATTTACAAAGTATGGTTGCAATACTTCCTCGTCTACCCCTTTTAGGTTATCGTATTATTTGTAAAATTCCAGATATTAGAAATATAATATTGAAATAGTTATGGATGTAAAAGTTATAACTAGGCATACTCCATCGAATTATGGCTCATTATTGCAGTCAATAGCAACAATTACCATAGTTGAACGGTTGGGGCATAAATGTAGTGTCATAGATTATCATCGAGTAGATGAGGGTGGTTTAAATGCGATATTATTAGGTCTTCAAAAGAAGGAAGGTTGGAGTCATAATTGGTTTAAAAAAGCGTTATATATTTTCTTGCGATATCCAGAAGAAAAAATAGCAGCAAGAAAGTTTGAAAGTATGCGAAAACGTTTTTTACAGTTGACTCAACCTTGTTCAACACTGGCTGATTTATCTGATTTGCAGGCTGACATTTTTATGACAGGTAGTGATCAAGTTTGGGGACCAGTATTAAATGGTACTTATGACGAAGCTTATTTTCTATCTTTCGCAAAAAATGCAAAAAAAATAGCGTATGCCGCTAGTTTTGGTAGAACAGATTTTATGAAAAATATATTATATGATTATCATAAATTATTATCAACTTATGATGCTATTACTGTACGGGAGAATACAGCTGTTGATTTACTAAAAGATATTGATATTCCTTGCTATGGACAAGTTCTTGATCCAACTTTATTACTTACAGACCAGGAATGGACTCAATACATTCAAAAAGATATAGTAGGAAAATATGTATTAGTTTATCAGTTACATAATAATCCACAACTGAATATGTATGCAAAGAAGTTTGCTGATTCTGTCGGGTTACCTTTATATCGAATTTCTCCTTCATTACACCAAATAACACGAGGAGGCAAATTTATTTATTTGCCTGATTTAGGTGATTTCCTTTCATTTATAAAGAATTGTACTTACTTCATTACTGATTCCTTTCATGGTACTGTTTTTGCTTTGATTTTTAATAAACAATTCGTAGAGATTCTTCCTAATAATAATACAGGTAGTAGGAACCAAAGTATTCTACAGTTAACAGGACTAATGGATAGAATAATAATCGATTTTAATGATTTCTCAATAGCAAACCAAATGATAGACTATGAAGAAATTAATCAGATTATTGAAGAGGAAAGATTGAAATCTATACAAATGTTAAAATCATTATGTTAGGAAAGAAATAATAAAGATATAGTTGAAAAATGAAAATATTATTGGCAAACAAGTTTTATTACCGTCGTGGCGGTGATTGTATCTATATGTTTAATCTGGAGCTATTGCTACGAAAGTATGGACATGAGGTAGCGATATTTGCAATGGATTATCCTGATAATTTGGAAACTCCATGGAGAAAATATTTCCCGAGTGAGATAAAGTTTAAACCCGGATTAGGGATGGTAGAAGCTTTTCTGCGTCCATTGGGAACAAATGAAGTAAAAAGAAAATTTTGTGCATTATTGGATGAATTCAAACCTGACGTAGTGCATTTGAATAATATTCATACGCAACTTTCTCCCATTATTGCTGAACTAGCACATAAAAGAGGAATTAAAGTTGTATGGACTCTACACGATTTGAAACTTCTTTGCCCTCGTTATGATTGTCTTCGTAATGGAAAAATAGCCTGTGAAGAATGTTTTATGGATAAACGTAAGGTGCTTGAGTATAAATGTATGAAGAACTCTATTGTTGCTAGTTTCTTAGCTTATAAGGAAGCAGTATCATGGAATCGTGAACGTTTGGAAAGATGTACAGATATATTTATTTGCCCAAGTTTATTTATAGCGAATAAGATGATACAAGGAGGTTTTGATAAAACAAAAATGTGTACACTATGTAATTTTATAGATATAGAAAAAACAAGGAAGCAAGAATATAATAAGCTAGATTATTATTGTTTTATAGGTCGTCTATCTAATGAAAAAGGGGTAGTTACATTGGTAAAAGCAGCTAGTCAGTTGCCATATAAATTGAAAATTATTGGTGAAGGTCCCCTGATGGAAGAGTTGAAAATACTGTGTAAAGGAACAAATATTGAATTTGTAGGCTATAAACAATGGTCGGAAATAAAAGAACTATTAGGACGCGCTCGTTTTAGTGTTATTTCATCGGAATGTAACGAAAATAATCCGCTTTCGGTAATCGAAGCACAATGTTTGGGAACTCCAGTTTTGGGAGCGTGCATTGGAGGAATTCCCGAATTGATAGAAGAGGGAAAAAGTGGTATGTTATTCAAATCAAGAGATATAGTGGACTTAAAAAAGAAGATTGAAATGATGTTCGCATATACGTTTGATTATGAGACATTAGCAAAATATTCACAAGAAAGATATTCTGCTGATACTTACTGTAAGCAGTTGATGAAAGTTTATACCGAATAATAAGAACATACGTTTTTTCATATTTTAAATTCCTATATATTATGTCTATAAATAGTATTCCGTGTCCTACAGACGCGAGTATCATTTTGACGTATCGTTGTCCGATGCGTTGTAAAATGTGTAATGTGTGGCAGTATCCCACCGAAAAGAGTAAAGAGATACAACCGGAAGACTTACGTACACTTCCGAAGTTGAAATTTATAAACCTGACGGGGGGGGAGCCTTTCATTCGTGAGGATTTGGAGAAGATTGTAGAAGAATGCTATAAACATACAGAACGCATTGTAATTTCTACATCTGGATGGTTTGAAGATCGTGTAGTGGCGTTGGCAAAGAAGTTTCCTAATATTGGCATTCGTATCTCTATTGAAGGGTTGAGTTGCAAGAATGATGAACTACGTGGTCATGTAGGTGGTTTTGATAAGGGGCTACGTACCTTGTTGACATTAAAGGATATGGGATTGCAAGATATTGGTTTTGGATGTACTGTGTCTAATAATAATTCAAAAGATATGCTTTCGCTTTATCAACTAAGTAAATCGCTTGGAATGGAGTTTGCTACGGCTGCTTTTCATAATTCATATTATTTTCATAAAGATGATAATGTGATAACGAATAAAGATGAAGTATGTAAGAATTTTGAGCAATTGATAGAATGGCAATTGAAGGAGAATCATCCAAAAAGTTGGTTTCGTGCTTTCTTTAATATGGGGTTGATAAACTATATAGAGGGAGGGCGTCGTATGTTGCCATGCGAAGCCGGTTCTGCCAATTTCTTTATTGAACCTTATGGTGATGTGTATCCATGTAATGGTTTGGAAGAAAAATACTGGATGAAGAAAATGGGTAATATTCGTGAAACTCCGAACTTTATGACTATTTGGGAAAGTGAGCAGGCGCAGCAGGTGCGTGATATGGTACGCAAATGTCCGAAAAACTGTTGGATGATAGGTACTGCTTCTCCGGTAATGCATAAATATATTAAGCATCCTCTAAAATGGGCGTTAAAAAATAAATTTTTTAGTATGCAAGGTAAGCCTGCGTGTTTGGATAAATGTTGGTATAATGTAGGACAGGATCCTTGTCAGGGAGATTTAAGAGAGAGTTTTTAAAATCATGAAAGTCGTGGTAACTGGCACCCGGGGAATACCTAATATCCTTGGTGGTGTTGAAACACATAGCGAAGAGCTTTTCCCTCGTATTGCACAAAAAGGTATCGATATAACTATAATCCGCCGTAAAAGCTATGTACATGATTCACTTCAGGAATATCAGGGTGTTAAATTGACGGATATTGAGACTCCTAAAAAGAAATCATTCGAAGCTATCATTCATACATTCAAAGCTATTTTGAAAGCTAAAAGTCTACATGCAGATATTGTCCATATTCATGCCATTGGTCCGGCGTTATTAACCCCGTTAGCACGTTTGTTGGGGATGAAGGTTGTTTTTACACATCACGGTCCTGACTACGATCGGGATAAATGGGGAAAAGTGGCAAAGATAATGTTGAAAGCTGGAGAACGTATGGGGTGTATGTTTGCTAATGAAGTGATTGTTATTTCAGAAGTTATTAATGATATTCTAGTACGTAAATATGGTCGGAGGAGTTGCCACCTTATTTATAATGGAGTGCCAACTCCAGACAAAATAGATAGTACAAATTATTTGCAGGAATTAGGAGTAGAACCCTGTAAATATGTGTTTGCAATGGGACGATTTGTACCGGAAAAGAACTTTCATCAACTGATTCGTGCTTTTGCAGCCTTGAAACAACAGAACTATAAACTGGTACTTGCAGGTGATACAGATTTTGAAGATGATTATTCAAGGAAACTAAAGTCTTTGGCAAAAGAGAATGGGGTGATTCTGACTGGCTTTATTAAGGGTAAGAAGTTACATGAACTGTTAACCCATGCCCATTGTTTTGTTTTGCCGTCTTCTCATGAGGGTTTACCTATTGCTCTATTAGAGGCGATGAGCTATGATCTTCCTGTGATTGTGAGTGATATCCCTGCAAACCAGGAAGTAGGGCTGGCTTTTGATTGCTATTTTCAGACGGGGAATGAGGATCAATTACAAGAAAAACTACAAAAGAATTTAGTACAGGATTTTTGTCCTGTCCATTATTCAATGGATGAATATAACTGGGATAAAATAGCAGAACAGGTTGTTTCTGTATACGAAAATATGTTTTAATTTTTATAGTTTATTACTATGCAGGAAGTCCAACGTTTCAATAAAGTCCTAAAATCTTTGGTCCTCTTAGGAGACCTTATTTTGCTGAACCTGCTTTTATGGGGATTTAACTTGTTTCTGGGTACCCGTTTCTGGTGTATTCATTGTGGTTCTATCTTTCAAGGTATGACTCTTATCACTCTGTGTTATTTACTTTGTAACATGCATTCGGGTGTTATTCTTCACCGTCCTGTGGTCCGTCCTGAACAGATCATGATTCGTGTTTTACGTAACATGGTTCCTTTTGTTTTTTTTTCAGTTTGTATGTTGCTTGTTTTTCATTTTCATTTTTCTCACTCCCGTTATTTCGGATTGTTTTATGTTGCTTTAATAATTGTTATTGTCAGCTACCGTTTAATTTTCCGTCATTTTCTGGAACTTTATCGAAAAAAGGGAGGAAATGTCCGTAAGGTCGTATTAGTTGGGAGTCATGAGAATATGCAGGAACTTTATCATGCGATGACGGATGATCCTACGTCCGGTTATCGTATACTGGGTTATTTCGAGGATTTTCCTTCGGATCGGTATCCACAGGATGTTTCTTATTTGGGACAACCCAATGAAGTGACTGATTTTTTAGAAAAACATGCGGGAGAGATTGACCAGCTTTATTGTAGTCTTCCTTCTGTGCGTAGTGTGGAGATTGTTCCCATCATTAATTACTGTGAGAACCATCTAATTCGTTTCTTTAGTGTTCCTAATGTCCGTAATTATTTGAAACGTAGGATGCATTTTGAGTTATTGGGTAATGTTCCTGTGCTTTCCATTCGTTGTGAGCCATTGGAGTCATTGGAGAACCGTATTATCAAGCGTGCTTTTGATGTTATTTGTTCAGGGCTATTTCTTATTACAGTCTTCCCGTTCGTTTATATATTCTTCGGAATTGCAATCAAGCTAAGTTCTCCCGGTCCTGTCTTTTTCAAGCAGAAACGCAGTGGTGAGGATGGTCGTGAATTCTGGTGCTACAAATTCCGCTCAATGAAAGTTAATACACAGTGTGATATTCTTCAGGCTACGGAGAATGATCCTCGTAAAACACGTATCGGAGAGATTATGAGAAAGACTAGTGTAGATGAATTGCCACAATTTATAAATGTACTAAAGGGTGATATGTCTATTGTTGGTCCCCGTCCACACATGTTGAAGCATACAGAGGAATATTCCAGCCTGATAAACAAGTTTATGGTCCGTCACTTTGTAAAGCCTGGAATAACTGGTTGGGCACAGGTGACGGGTTATCGTGGTGAGACGAAGGAGCTCTGGCAGATGGAGGGTCGTGTGCAACGTGACATCTGGTACATAGAACACTGGACATTTCTATTGGATTTATATATTATGTATAAGACAGTATATAATGCTATACGTGGAGAAAAAGAGGCGTATTGATAGGATTAACAATTAACAATAAAAAAGTGATAATTAAAAATTAGGAATTAAAAGGGCGTTTAATTATGAATTTACGAATTATGATGAGAAGACTAAACAACAGACATTTATGGCTGATGTTGCTACCATTCTTACTGGTTGCCTGTCAGTCTTATAAGAAAGTACCTTATTTTCAGGATGTAGATGTGGTGAATCAGGCAGAACAGCAGGAGAAGCTTTATGATGCCAGGATTATGCCGAAAGATTTGTTGACCATTGTAGTGTCATGTACCAATCCTGAACTTGCGATACCTTTTAACCTGACAGTGGCCAGTAATGCCGGTATGGCTGCAAGCAATTCATCTTATGTGACTACACAACCTACATTGCAGGCTTATTTGGTAGATAATGAAGGAAACATAAATTTTCCGGTTTTAGGAGAATTGAAGTTAGGAGGTTTAACGAAAAGAGAGGCGGAACGGTTGATAATAGATAAACTGAAGCCTTATATGAAAGAAATGCCTATCGTAACGGTGCGTATGGTGAATTATAAAATATCAGTTATTGGAGAAGTTACCAGACCGGGTACTTTTACTATCTCTAATGAAAAAGTAAATTTGTTGGAGGCATTGGCTATGGCTGGTGATATGACGGTATATGGTCTTCGTGATAATGTGAAGTTGATTCGTGAGGACGCAAACGGCAAACAGCAAATTGTAACCTTGGACTTGAATAATGCTGAAACCATTCTTTCACCTTACTATTGGTTACAACAGAATGATATTGTTTATGTAACTCCCAATAAAGCAAAGGCTCGAAATTCAGATGTAGGCAACAGTACCAGTCTCTGGTTCTCTGCTACCTCTATCTTAGTATCCATTGTCAGCCTATTAGTAAATATTTTAAAATAATAATTTGCAATGAAAGAAACAGATTTCAACGAAGCAAAAGAATCTAAGGAAGAAAATATAGACGTCAAGGAGTTGTTGTTTAAGTATTTGATCCACTGGCCTTGGTTCGTGGGTGCAGTTGTAGCGTGTTTGATTGCGGCATGGGTCTATTTATATATGTCCACTCCCGTGTATAATATTTCTGCTACGGTTTTAATAAAGGATGATAAAAAAGGTGGTGGTGCCGGAATGTTTACTGGACTGGAGAATCTTGGTTTAGACGGTCTAGTTTCTTCTTCGCAGAATATTGATAACGAGATTGAAGTTCTCCGTTCCAAGACTATCGTCAAAGAGGTGGTTGAAGATTTGGGTCTCTATATCTTTTATACAGATAAGGATGAATTCCCTTCCAAGAATATGTATAAGATTTCACCAGTACAAGTGAGTTTGACTCCACAGGAAGCTGATTTGTTGGAGAAACCGATGACTGTAGAGATGGCATTGCAGCCACAGGGAAGTCTGGATGTGAATGTGAAGATAGGCGATGATGAATATCAGAAACATTTCGAAAAGTTGCCAGCTGTTTTTCCCACCGATAAAGGAACATTGGCTTTTTTCCTGACACCGGATTCTGTATTGTCTTCTAAAAGGCCATTGGAAGAAACTACAGATTCGGAAAAGACTATACGCAATATTACAGCGACGATTAATAGACCTTTAGCTGTAGCGAAAGTATATTGTGAAAATATGATTATTGAGCCCACTTCCAAGACCACTTCTGTGGCTGTCATTTCATTGAAAAATTCAAATGTACAGCGCGGCAAGGATTTTATCAATAAGTTATTGGAGATGTATAATATCAATACGAATAATGATAAGAATGAGGTGGCGCAGAAAACAGCTGAATTTATAAATGAACGTATTAGTATTATCTCTAAAGAATTGGGTAGTACGGAAAAGGATCTGGAGAGTTTCAAACGTGGGGCAGGTATTACAGATTTAACCAGTGATGCACAAATTGCTTTGACTGGTAGTGCTGAATATGAAAAGAAGCGTGTGGAGAATCAAACCCAGATTAATTTGCTGCAGGATTTGCAGAAATATATGCAAAATGAAGGTTATGAGGTTCTACCTAGTAATATAGGATTGCAGGATGTGAATCTTGCGGCTGCCATCAATCGATATAATGAGGTGCTTGTTGAGAGAAAACGTTTATTACGTACATCAACGGAGAATAATCCTACCATTATAAACTTGGATACCAGCATTAGTGCAATGAAAGAGAATGTCCAAGTATCTTTAGACAGGGTTTTGCGTGGATTATTTATCACAAAGGCTGATTTAGATCGTGAAGCGAATCGTTATTCTCGTCGTATCAGTGAAGCGCCTGGTCAGGAGCGTGAATTTGTGAGTATTGCGCGTCAACAGGAGATAAAGGCCGGGCTTTATCTGATGTTACTTCAGAAGCGTGAGGAGAATGCTATAACTTTGGCTGCTACTGCCAACAATGCAAAGATTATAGATGACGCGATAGCAGATGATGCTCCTGTATCTCCTAAAGGTAAGATGATTTATCTGGTTGCCTTAGTGTTAGGAGTCGGAATTCCGGTGGGAGTTATTTATTTGCTTGAATTAACCAGATTCAAGATTGAGGGACGTTCTGATGTAGAAAAACTGACTAATGTACCTATTGTCGGTGATATCCCATTAACCGATGAAAAACAAGGAGCTATTGCTGTATTTGAGAATCAAAATAACCTGATGAGTGAAACCTTCCGCAATGTCCGAACAAATCTTCAGTTTATGCTTGGAAATGACAAGAAGGTGATTTTGGTTACTTCCACAGTCAGTGGTGAAGGTAAATCCTTTATCTCTGGTAATCTTGCTATAAGTCTTTCTTTATTGGGTAAGAAAGTCGTGATCGTTGGTCTTGATATCCGTAAACCGGGTTTGAATAAAGTATTCAATATTTCAAAAAGAGAACAAGGTATAACTCAATATTTGGCTAATCCGGAAAAGAACCTAATGGATTTAGTACAACTTTCTGATGTCAGTAAGAATCTCTATATTCTTCCTGGTGGAACAGTTCCTCCTAATCCAACGGAATTGTTGGCCCGTGATGGATTGGATAAAGCGATTGAGACTCTCAAGAGGAATTTTGATTATGTGATTTTGGATACCGCTCCTGTTGGTATGGTTACCGATACTTTGTTGATAGGACGTGTGGCTGATCTATCAGTTTATGTCTGTCGTGCAGATTATACTCACAAGAATGAGTATACTTTGATTAATGAACTTGCTGAAAACAATAAATTGCCTAGCCTGTGTACTGTAATAAATGGTTTGGATCTGAAGAGAAGAAAGTATGGTTATTATTATGGTTATGGTAAATATGGCAAGTATTATGGCTATGGTAAGCGATATGGCTACGGTTATGGATATGGAGAACAATCTCATACCAAGGAAGAGTAAATCCTATATAGCAGTCAATGAATTTCAATGCAGAATGCATAGGTAAAATCCATTGATGACCAAGATTTTTTTAAGTTAATAATGTCATAGAGTACTTTTAATACTTTACACAAAAGTGAGATGGAACATGTAGGTCCCTAACTTCATGCTACACACATGAAGACCCCTACATTTTGTGGTCAGGAAATACACAGCGGTGTATTCCTGATCAACGCCCTCATGTCGGTGTAAATCCGATGTGATTTCTATTATATCAACTGTCTGTGAAGATCGTTGATATTTGAAATGATATTATCACTAGATAATATACAGCTCAAAACGGGAGACAGCATTTTTTGTTGTCTTCCGTTTTTTATTGATTATAAATACTGGGATGTTTGTTCTGAATCATCCCAATGTTTGAATACGGTCTATGAGATGTTTTTTTCAAATCTCCCATAGATTTTCAAAAGGACAAAAGGACAAAAGGACAGATGTGACTGTTTTACTTTCTATTTTTATGTATTAAGTGAGATGTGATTGATTTATAATCAATTAGGAGGTTTGAAATGTGACTGACCTTACGTATCTTAATATTGAATTTTACGCGACTTATATTTTGTCCTTTGTAGTGAAGATATCTGGTGAATTGTTTAATATATCGGGAATAATAATAAACAACTTATAAGGAAAGACTATCGAGCTTTTACGAAATTATTCACCTACCAATCATCTTTAATCGTCTCTTCACCAACTTTGAAAGTACCATATAGTCTTTTTGTCCTTTTGTCCTTTTGAGTAGATGGGTTTGTCTTGTTTCAATAATTGGAAACTCATTAGGTTATTTGTTGATAATCAGTGATTAATATGAAAATTAATTCTTTGGAAATAAAACTAGATAGTTCCATATAAACCGAAAGTCCGCGTAATGCATTTAGGTGAAGTAATAGTATTGACAGGATTTGTATACCATTTTTTCAAGTCAATATGTTGCTATTTGATAGTTGATGAATAGAGGAAAATATAGGACGAAGTGAATTTTGTTTTTTTCTTCTTGCGAGATATCTTGAATCAACTTATATATATCATCATAAATTCTGTTTTTATTATGGTAGGTAATCCTGAATTATGTGATGGCTGATTCATCTGTATATTTCTTTGGATATGTTATTTAAGCAAATATAGGTGGAGGTATTTTTCATGGCAAAGGATATAGGATTGTGGGGGTAAAATTGACTAAAAATACACTTCTCCATTGGATAACTTTTAATTGCTATCCAATGGAGAATTTTCTATTCAATAGCTCTAAATAGACTAAAATTTAAAATAATATTTTATATTTGCCAATACTTAATTAGATGAAAAGGACTTTGACGATTAAATTTGTAAAATATGAAAAACGCAGTTCTTACTCTGTTATTTTTATTAATAACCTTATCTTTTTCTGCTGCCAACCCTAATCTGACTAAAATTGATGTAACCAATTTGAATGTTAATTCCGGCTTGGCAAGTAATGAGGTGACCTGTGTACTACAAGACAATATGGGTTTTATGTGGTTCGGTACAACAAATGGGTTGTGTCGTTATGATGGGTACCAGTTTAAAACCTACCGTTCCGATTATTTATCTCCTTCTCTTTTTGTATCTAATCATATTTTACTGATTGAGAAGGATCATGATGGAAAAATGTGGGTAGTGACTGCTAAAGAAGTGGTTATTTTTAATCCTGTGACAGGGCAAACGGTTTCGGTAAATACAGATCCCCAAATTTTGAATAAAATAAAGAGCATATTGATAACCCAAAAAGGAGATGTTCTTTTAGGAACAACAACAGGTCTTTTTATATATGATAAATCCACATCAAATTTTGAATTACTAAGAAAAGGTTATGTGCGTTCTTTGTATGAGGATTCGAGAGGATATATTTGGGTAGGAACATGGGGTAGTGGCTTTTTTACGCTAAATATAAAAACGATGGAGGTGGCTACTTATGATGCGATATGCCAGGATAAAGGATTGAAAGTGACGGATTTTGTGGAAGATGGAAATCATCGTATATGGGTCTCCACATGGGATAATGAGGGGATGATTCGTTTGGAAAATCCTTTTGACCCTCATTCCTCTTTATATAAATTTTATCCGTCGTCCGGGCAAAGCGGTGCATTGCCGAGTGCTGTGTTGTACAAATTGAGTTATGATCTTCACAATAATGAAATATGGGTTGCTACAGCTAAAGGACTGGCTGTGCTTACTGATTTGGACGCAACAAATTCTTTTACTGTGTATGATGCAGAGGAATTGGGCGGAGATGAAATTTGGACAATTTATAGCGATGGTAAAAATATATTATGGGCTTCTGCTTTGGGAGGAGGAGTCAATAAAGTAGTGAAGCGGAAAGTAGCTTTTAGGCATGATATTTTGTCTGCGGGTACAGCTGGGAATGGGATAATAACAGCTTTGTATGAGGATGAATCGTCGATGGTGTGGGTAGGTGCGCGTTCTGATATATTATTGCTATGGGATAAAAAAACAGGAAAACAGTATTCATATAAAGAACTGGAAGTTTTAAAGGATATCAGTAGAGAGGGAAATGCGGTTCAAGCTATAATAAAACATCGGAGAACTGGCAGTATATGGTTAGGAACCCGTTACGATGGAGTATATGTAGTTGAATGCGACCAAGCAAAACCTGTGGCATTGATGAGGTTGAGAGAAGAGTATCCTTCATTGAGGAACATTAATGCGCTGTCACAAGATACGGTTGGGCGAGTATGGATCGCAACAGAACAAGGGCTTTTTATTGGAAATACAGTGAATAGCCGGAAGTTTCTGGTGCAACCGCTAGAAATACTAAATGATACTATCAATCATGAATGTGTGCAAACAGTGCTTTGCGATAAAAAAGGTATTTGGATCGGTACAAAAAACTATGGCGCTTTTCATTTATCTGTAGACGGTGAATTAACTGGCTATAATTTGGCAAATGGTAAATTGAATTATGATAATGTGCTTTGTTTCTATCAGGATTCCAATGGTCAGTTATGGATTGGTACACAAGGAGGAGGATTAAGCCGATATGATGAGAAGGCTGATCGTTTTGAAATGCTGGAAACTATTCATATGTTTTCAGACAATGCCATCTATTCAATAGTGGAGGATAACCATTGTAATTTGTGGCTGGCTACAGGGAAAGGCTTAGTTTGCATGAGTCTGGATCAGGAAGATTATGCCAAGCTCTACACACAAAGCGAAGGGTTGGGCAATACCCAATTTATGAAGTCGTCATCTTTGAGATTATCTGATTCAGAAATATTATTTGGCGGATACAATGGCATTGATTGTTATATCCCCAGTCAGAATGTGATAGATTCTATTGTTCCTCATACGGCTATTGTAGATGTTTCTATTATGAATGTGCCCTTGCAGGAGTTAATTGATAAAGGGGAGATAGAGAAGTGTCTTTTGCCGCCATATACGAAAGAACTCTTATTAGCTTACAATCAGAATAATGTTCAATTAAGTTTTAGCAGCCTTTCTTATACAAATCCACAAGCGAATCGTTATGCATATCGTTTGAAAGGAGTGGATAAAGACTGGATCTATGTAGATGCTAATAACCGACATATATCATATAATAACTTGAATACGGGAGAGTATGTATTTCAGGTCAGATCGTGCAATGAGAATAGTGTTTGGTCACAATCGGTAGAGATGATGTTAACGATTCTGCCTCCTCCATGGCTCACTTGGTGGGCTTACGTGATTTATATTTTTGTGATGGGGGGAATTGCTTATACGGCTTTTCGTATTATAAGAAAACGTATTCTGTTGCAGAATGCGTTGAAGATAGAACAAATCGAGCATAAGAAGTCTGAAGAGGTGAACCAGGCTAAATTGAAGTTCTTTACAAATATATCGCATGAATTGTTTACTCCGCTTAGCGTGATGCAGTGCTCGATTGAGAGCTTAAAGCAGGACGGACAGGCGGACGGGCAAACTTTAAATATTATGAAATTAAACCTGAAACGTCTCCAACGGCTTCTACAACAAATTATGGAGTTCCGTAAAGTGGAGAGTGGTAATTTGAAGTTGAAGGTAAGTTATAATAATATTGTGACATTTGTAAAAGAACTGTGCGAGGAGAACTTTTATCCTTTACTGCAATCAAAGAACATTACTTTGAATTTCCAAACGGAACAGGACGTTATAATGGCCTATTTTGATGTTGATAAGTTGGATAAGATAATTTATAATCTGTTATCCAATGCTCTGAAATATAACTATCAGGATGGAATGGTTTCTATATCCTTGTCACAGGTGGTTCAGGATGATCGAAGATATTTTATGCTCAAGGTAGAAAATACGGGAGATGGAATTCCGGAAAGTAAATTACCGTTATTATTCAAACGTTTTTATGAAGGAGATTATCGTAAATTTAAAACGAAAGGGACAGGAATCGGACTTTCATTGACAAAGGATTTGGTAGAGTTACATCATGGAACGATTTCTGTACAGAGTGTATTAAATGAGACAACTGTTTTTACAGTCATGATTCCTTCAGATAAAGATAACTATACTGACGATCAGATTGATGAAGAGGCTGGGAGAGTGGAAAATGAAAATATAAAAGAGGAAGTAGTACCATTTTCTGAACTTGAAGTGAAGGCGGAAGGCATGAATGATGAACGGACCCATTTGCTTTTGGTGGAAGATGATGTGGATTTACTGACTGTCATGACTAAAGTGCTGGGTAAATTATTTAAAGTGAGTACAGCTGTTAATGGAAAAGAAGCTCTTGAACTGTTGAAAGAAAATGAGAATATCGATCTTGTCATAACTGACTATGTGATGCCTGAAATGAACGGAATCGAGCTCTGTCGGGCAATAAGAAATGATATTACTTTGAATCACCTGCCTATTGTAATGCTTACTGCTAAAACGCAGGCTGAATATCATTTGGAAGGATATGATGCAGGAGCGGATGCTTATATTACCAAGCCGGTAGAGATGGTACTGCTCACTGCACAGATTAAGGCTCTGATAGCAAACCGGAAATTACTGGTTCAAAGATTCCAGCAGCAAGATACACTGGATGTTCAGGAACTGGGCTTGTCCATACTTGACCGGGAATTTTTGGATAGAGCTATTTCAGTAGTCGAACAACAAATGGAGGATAGTGAATTTTCGAATGATGTATTTTGTGATATGATGAACATGACGCAGTCCACCCTTTACCGGAAATTAAAATCATTGACAGGAATGTCGCCTAATGAATTTATTCGTGATATCCGGATCAAAAAAGCTTGTATGCTTTTGTTGCAACGACCGGATTTACAGGTGGCCGATGTAGCCTATATGGTTGGTTTTACTGATCCGAAATATTTTAGTTTGATATTTAAGAAAGAGAAAGGAATGTCCCCAACAAAGTACCTGGAAGCACAGAGAATCGGATTTTGACAGATTTTTGCCCTCTCTTTGACTAAATTTTATCCAGTGTATGATTGATGGAAGGTCTACTTTTGTAGCAGATAACTATTAATCATATACATCATGGAAAAACATAGCCATAAATTACGGAACTTATTCTCATTTATTAGCCTGATTGCTTTGAGTATGTTAGTACTTTCTTGTGCAGATGATAATAAGGAAGACTTGACCGGGCTAATCACTTCTTTTAAGGTAAAGGTAAATAATGAAGTTTTAGAAGGGAATATAGATGAAGACGCTTGCCAGATTTCTTTTCAGGGCATTAAAAATCTCAATGCTATAACTGATGTTGAATATCAGTTGAAAGAGGGGGCCAGCATATATCCTGATCCTAAAATCCGTCTTGCCCAATGGCAGACCGAGGAGCGTTTTATAGTGACTGTAGGTGGGGCTAAACAGGTTTATACAGTGATTATGCATATACTTTCCGAACCCGACCCTGATCCCGAACCGGAAACAGATGCAACAATTTATCCTGAACAGTACTATGGAAAGGTGATAAAAGATTTTTTTCTTGATTTGAAAGGTAATTTGGGAGGAGTAGGGTCTGATAAGGCTGCTAATGATTTTTTTGTCTTAGATGGAATGAACGGTGTTAGAATACCGGTTTTGGGAAGTTCGGACAGACCGACTCATCCGTCTGCCGGTGTTGTGGATGATTCAGAAGGGTACTATGCCAAACTGATTAACTCTATAAACCGGGCGAAAAAGGCTCGTGGAAATAATGAATTTATCATTTTTGCAAGCAAAAAATTGAATGCAAAAGAGTCTTTTCCAGATTGGGTGAAGGATAGCAATGGGGTAATCCCGGAACAATATGCCATTATGCTGGCCGACTTTCTTTCTTATATGAAGGAGAAAAATATTATTATAGATGTATTAGGTATAGATAATGAAGAAAATTTCAATGAAGGAAAGATTACTCCTAAAAAACATATACAGATAGTAGATAAATTAAAAGCTTTAGCTATAGAGAAAGGTTTTAAGATGCCGTTAATAGCAGGTCCGGATCGTTATCAGCCTATGGGAGATGTGGATAACTGCTGGATGAAACAGTTTGTTGCGGAGAATAGAGGAGACTGTCTTGACATTTATGGAATGCATTATTATCCGAAACATCGTGAAATCTTTGATGCTTTGAAGTTCGAGCTGTCTTTGATTGGCGACCGTCCATTTTGGGCTACAGAGCCACATTGGGATGCAAAAGACGGTGAAAATGATATGCTGGATTATGCGGAGACTGCTATTTGTACCTTATGGGATCAGACAGATTTGGGTATGGATGGATTTATGTGGTGGAGCTATAAGCGTACGGGGGATTTACGGGGGAATTTGATGAGAATTATTTCTGTTCCTATTAAGGATGCTCGTCCGATTGTAATGGACGATCACGACGGACGTGATACAAAGGAAAAATATAAGTTGCAGACACGTGCTTTCAGAAAAGGGAATACAATAAGTGTCTATGTCATTAATATGTGCAATAAAGATGATATTGCTACGGCAAAAGCTTATCAGGATTATGTATTTGGTCTCAAGACCGGAATGATTGATGGCGAGGTGGAATATATGCAGTGGACAGATGATACTCCTGTGGAAGGTGTACAAGGAAATGCACAGAAAATAGATGACAGTAATTTTTCATTGACATTACCGGTTCGTTCGATTACTTATTTCCAGTTTTATTTGCAATAAAGGGATGAAGAGTCAAAAAAAGGAATGATGAAGAACACAATATATTCAATAGCCATAGTCTTGGGAATATATTCTCAAGAGATGGAGGCAGAAGAAAAACAGCCTAATATTGTTTTTATAATGGCGGATGATTTGGGATGGACTGATTTAGGAGTGATGGGAAGTGATTATTATGAGACTCCTAATATTGATCGTCTCGCTTCGCAGGGAATGCTTTTTACGAATGCGTATGCTTCGGCTGCAAACTCTGCACCTAGCCGGGCTTGTCTGATGACAGGAATGTACACGCCGCGTCATGGTATTTTTACGGTAAGTCCTTCTGCCAGGGGAGACAAAACAAAACGTAAATTGATTCCGATTCTGAACACGGAAGATGTTCGCGCAGATTTTATCACTATGGCGGAGGCACTTCAAAAGTGTGGATACCAATGTGGACATGTAGGTAAATGGCATTTAGGGGATGACAAAGAAGGTACCGGGCCTTTATCACAAGGTTTTGTTTTTAATATTGCCGGTGAAAGGGCAGGGACTCCTTATTCTTATTTTTATCCTTATTGTAATCCTACAAAAAATAAATGTCATTTGGGATTGGAGGAAGGAATACCGGGTGAATACCTGACAGACAGATTGACAAGTGAGGCTATCGGTTTCATGGGAGAATATAAAAAAGGACCGTTCTTTTTGTATTTGGCTCATCATGCTGTACATACTCCTCTAAGGGCTCCTCAACATTTGATTGAGAAGTATGAGAAAAAAACAAGAGGTAAATATCATACAAATCCAGTATATGCGGCTATGATAGAGAGTTTGGATCAAAATGTCGGCCGGGTATGTCATGCTATTGATTCGTTAGGGATTGCCAACAATACAATTGTTGTTTTCTTTTCGGACAATGGTGGCTCGGAGCCTGTAACAGATAATTATCCGTTGAGAGAAGGGAAAGGGGCACCGTATGAAGGGGGAACACGAGTTCCCCTGATTATTAGATGGCCTGATAAAGTAACTCCCGGAACCACTTCTTCTATTCCGGTGACAGGAGTTGATTTCTATCCTACTTTTGTGAATATTGCTAATGGAAGACCTGCTTCCGACTTGGATGGAAAAGATTTATTTTCTCTTTTGCAGAAAAATGAATATGGTCGTGATTTATATTGGCATTTCCCCGCTTATTTACAATCCTATAAAAAAAGCGGGAAAAATTGGAGAGCTACTCCTTATTCCAGCATTCGTTCGGGCGACTGGAAATTAATTTATTATTATGAGGATAAATCGGTTGAACTGTTTAATCTGAAAAATGATTTAAGTGAAGAGCATGATTTGTCACAGACTCACTCTGATAAGAAAAAAGAGCTATATACAAAGTTGATGGATTGGCTTCGACAGACTCGGGCACCGATACCTACCCAACCAAATCCTGATTATGTAGCTGAAAAATAATAAATGACATATAATAAAATTAGTTGATATGATAAAACTTAGAATGACCATTGTATTCCTGGCTTTATGGGGAGTTTTGAATGGCTGGGGGCAGGGATTTGGAAATCGTGAATTGATAAATGCGGATTGGTATTTCAACTTAGGGGATATTAAATATGGCGGAGCCGAGTTTTTCGATCATTCTGAATGGAGGAAACTTGAATTGCCTCATGATTGGAGTGTGGAATCGGTGGCAAGCCCGAGTTTGGCTAGCTGTACCGGATATTTACCGGGTGGAATAGGGTGGTATAGGAAAGATTTAGATATTCCCAAAAATAAGGAAGGAAATAAGGTATATGTTTATTTTGAAGGAGTTTATAACAATAGCGAAGTTTTTATTAATGGTAAATGGATTGGAAAACGTCCCAACGGGTATGTTTCTTTTATGTATGACCTGACTCCTTATCTGAATTTCGGTGGGAGGAATGTGCTGGCAGTGAGAGTAGACCATTCACAGGATGCCGATTCAAGGTGGTATACCGGATCAGGCATCTATCGGGACGTTTATTTGGTTTATGCAAATCCGGTACATATCGGATTGTGGGGAGTGAGTTATTCGGCAAAGGTGAATCAGAAGAATGCTGTTTTATCTGTTCAGGCGGAAGTGGAGAATACGGATAAAATGCCGGTAACGGTTAAAGTGTTACATGAAGTATTTGACCGTGATGGAAAAAAAGTAGGAGCCGGAAGCCGGGACTATTCATTGAAGGCTGATGAAATGGTTAAGAAAGAGCTGACTATTTCTGTGGCGCAACCTAAGCTGTGGAGTCTGGAAAATCCATATCTTTATACCATCAAGACGACATTGTCCAAAGGGGGAAAGGTAATTGACCGGACGGAGACACAGGCGGGAATACGTTCGCTGACATTTGATCCGAATAAGGGATTTGCACTGAATGGCAAGTTGATGAAAGTGAAAGGTGTCTGTATTCATCATGATGCCGGATGTTTGGGAGTAGCAGTTCCAAAAGAGGTTTGGCGCCGCCGTTTGTTACAGTTGAAAGAGATTGGATGTAATGCTGTCCGGATGAGTCACAATCCCCAGGCAACTTGTGTGTACGAGCTTTGTGATGAATTAGGAATATTGGTCAAGGATGAAGCTTTTGACGAATGGGAATATGCTAAAAAGAAATGGATTACCGGATGGAATAAAGGTAAACCCGGTTTCCAGGGATCGGCTTCTTATTTCCGGGAATGGAGTAAAAAGGATTTAGCGGATATGATTCGCAGAGATCGGAATCATCCGTCAATTATCATGTGGAGCATAGGCAATGAGGTTGATTATCCGAATGATCCATACTCTCACCCGGTACTGGATCAGGCGGAGATTGGACAACAACACGTGAGAGGCTATCGGAAAGAGCAGCCTCGGGCGGAGCGTTTAGGAGATATTGCCAAAGAGCTTGTGGAAGAAGCCAAGAAACATGATTTGTCACGTCCGGTTACTGCTGCTTTAGCGGGTGCTGTAATGTCTAATGAAACAGATTATCCGGCAGCACTGGATGTGGTAGGCTATAATTATACGGAAAACCGGTATCAGATCGATCATGAGAAGTATCCTAACCGGATATTGTATGGCAGTGAGACAAGGCACGACCTGAATGCCTGGAAAGCTGTGCGTGACAATGATTTTATTTTTGGACAGTTTATCTGGACAGGTTTCGACTATTTAGGAGAAGCAGGACCGTGGCCTTCCAGGGGATTCACTACCGGAATGATTGATTTGGCTGGAAATATAAAACCGAATGGATATTTTCGCCGTGCCTTGTGGCTGGAGTCACCTACGGTTTATGTAGGAACGCATAAGATAGAGAGTGCAAAGAAGAAACCCTCTGCCAATGCTTCAGCTGTCTGGAATTATGAGCCAGGAGATATTATTCGTGTAGTAGCATACACAAATTGTGAAGAAGCAGAACTATTGTTGAATGGCAAAAAGGTAGGAGAACGCAAACCGTATGATGATAGTACTGCCATTATTTATTGGGATATTCCTTACACTCCCGGCACCTTGGAAGTAGTTGCTTATAACCAAGGGAATATGGTTGCGAAAGATAAAATCCAGTCGAGTGGATTGCCTTATGCTATTCGGACGTCAATGGATAAAACACAGGATATAAAGGTGGGAGAGGTGCTGCATCTGATGATTCAGGTTGTGGATGAAAATAATATACCGGTAGTATTGGCTGACAATCAGATTACATGTAAGATTGAGGGAGAGGCCGATTTATTAGGATTGGAAAGTGGTGACCATAATGTGGCTGACAATTATCGTGATAATAAACAACGGTGCAAGAATGGTAAGTTGTTAGGATATGTAAAAGTGACCGGGCAGGGTAAGGTGAAGATACGATTGACCTCTCCTTTATTACAACCGGCTATTTGGGAGTTGAATGTGGAATAGTATAACTTATTCAGAAAGTATGTTCAATAATAGAAGAATAAAAAGGGTGGGCTTTATTTATGCTGCATGTTGTGTGACATCGTCTATGTCATACGCAAAAGAAGCTCCCCACGAACGTCCGAACTTTGTCTGGTTCATGGCAGAGGATATTTCCAAACATTATTTGAGTTTGTATAATGATGGGAAAGAGGGGGTTGCTACTCCTAATGTAGAAAAGTTGGCTGCAGAAGGAATAGTGTTTAATAATGCTTATTGTAATGCTCCGGTGAGTTCTGCTGCCCGTTCTACCTTAATTACAGGATGTTATGCTCCTCGTTTGGGAGTCAGCTTTCATCGGAAACTTCAAAAGATGCCCATGCCGGAGGGACTGAATATGTTTCCTTCTTATTTGCGAAAAGCCGGTTATCATACTTCAAATGCGACAAAAACGGATTATAACTGTTTTTTAGATAAAACGGCATGGGATGTAGTGGAAGGGAAAATAGGCGAATGGAGAAACCGGCCGGACAAAAGGAAGCCCTTTTTCCATGTTTATACAAATGCAGTTACACATGAAGGGAAATTGCAGTTTAAAAAGAATGCTGTGAAAGAAGTGCCCGTACATAATAATCCAGCTTCTGTAACTATTCATCCTTATCATCCGGATACTGAATTATTTCGATATACTTATGCAACTTTTTATGATCGGATTCAGGATTCAGATACTGCCTTGGGTGAACTGATAGAAATGTTGAAAACAGATGGTGAGCTGGATAATACATTTGTCTTTTACTTTGGAGATAATGGAGGATCTTTGCCCGGAACGAAAGGATATACAACAGAGGGAGGGTTACAAGTTCCTTTAGTGGTATATGTTCCCCGGAAATGGAGGGAATTTCTTCCGGTGAAAGTGGGGCAGCGTGTCGATGGCTTTGTTAGTTTTATGGATTTGGGACCAACATTGCTTCATTTAGCTGGTATAACTGTTCCTGAAGGAATAGACGGTACACCGTTTCTGGGAGAAGATATTTCACTGAAACAGTTGAATGACCGTGATGAAGTATATGGATACGGAGATCGTTTTGATGAACTGTATGCATTCAATAGAACTGTGCGTAAAGGGAGATTTAAATACTCGCGCAATTTTCAACCTTATCATTCCAAGTCGTTGTATGCCTTTTATCGGTATAAGCAGGCTGCTTTCAGAGAATGGAAGGAATTGTATGCAAAAGGTATGTTGAATGAGATTCAAAAAAGATTTTTTGAGCCGCAAGGAGCGGAGGAGCTGTATGACTTGTCAGTAGATCCGTATGAGACAAAAAACTTGGCAACTGTTCCTGTGTATCGCTCAACCTTGGAGAATTTGAGAATATTACTAAAAGGAAAATTACTGGAAGAGAATGATCTCGGATTTTATCCAGAGTGTGTATGGCTCGAACAGGGAAGTCAAAATCCGACAGGCTTCGGTAAAAAGAAGAAAGATAAGATAAAAATCTATTCTGACATTGCTGATTTGGAAATGGCTTCTTTTAAAGATGCTAAACCTGCTATTAGCAAAGCACTGAACTCTTCTGATCCGGTAGAACGTTATTGGGGTGCTACAGTGTGTGCGTCTTTTGGTGGAGAAGCGGTATCCTTGTATCAGGAATTGGAACAGTTGACTGTGGATACACAAGCCTTTGTGAGAAGTCGGGCGATTGTAGCCTTAAGTAGAATGGGAAAAGTGAATCCTGTCCCCTTGATGAAAGAGGCTTTACAGATCGCTGGAAGTGGTGCTGAATCTCTTTTGATTTTGAATGATATTACCTATTTGCAAGAGTCGAACTTAGGAGTTCATTTTAATTTGCAAGAGTCGGATATTCTACAAAAATGTAGTGTTACTGACTGGCGTTTGAAATATTTAAGTGCGAAGTAATTTTCTTTTTCCAAAGAAAAGGTAAAAAAAGAACGGAATACGTGTTAAAAGCCATTCTTGACTGTTTTTTACCCGGCAAATGACTTAATTTTCTCCCTTGTTTATGTATGTATTGCTCTATTTTTGCCTTAGAAAAAGCAAGTGTTTAACTTTAATTTTACAGAAAGAATGAAATCACAAATGGATATTATGAACAAACTATTATTGGCATCCGGTACACTGATGCTTCCTTTAATTTCCGGACAAGCCCAAAAGCAGGATTCTCCATCTAAAACTCCCAATGTTGTATTTATTATGGCTGACGATTTGGGAATCGGCGATTTGGGCTGCTACGGTCAGAACCGGATTAAAACTCCGGCTATTGATGCCTTGGCTGCACAAGGGATGAAGTTTACTCAACACTATTCAGGATCTACGGTCAGCGCACCTTCCCGATGTGTGCTTTTGACTGGTAAACATACCGGGCACTCTTATATAAGGGGTAATAAAGGATATAAGGCGGAAGACGGTCGCTCTTATGATTTGAATCTGGCTGATGAAGAGATTACCATAGGAGAAATGTTTAAAACAAAGGATTATGTAACTGCTTGTGTAGGTAAGTGGGGGCTGGGAGGTCCTTCTGCTGAAGGGCATCCTAATAAACAGGGATTTGATTATTTCTTCGGATATTTGGGGCAGGGAAATGCACATAATTATTATCCGGTCCAGTTGTTTGAGGATAACACTCCGGTCATGCTGAATCATCAGGTATATTCGCACGATATGATTATGGATAAAGCTTTAGAGTTTATGGATAAGAATGTGGATAAGCCTTTCTTTTTGTATCTGACTCCAACTATTCCTCACGCGGACATTATTGTTCCGAATAATGAGCTTTTTGATTATGATGGTAAGTTTGAAGAAGTACCTTATCCAGGGAAAGGATATCGTCCGCAGGAAAAGCCTAGGGCAACTTTTGCGGCCATGGTGACACGGTTAGACCGTGATGTACAGCGGATCATCGATTTATTGGCTGATAAGGGAGTGCTTGATAATACGATTATCATCTTTACTTCTGATAATGGAACACATAAAGAGGGAGGTCATGATCCGAGGTATTTTGACAGTAATGGTCCGTTCCGGGGAATGAAACGCGATTTGTATGAAGGCGGCATACGTACACCTTTTATCGTGAAATGGCCGGGAGTGATTCCTGCAGGAAGCGTTTCTTTCCAGGTTTCTGCTTTTTGGGATTTTATGCCGACAATGTGTGAATTGATAGGCACTCCTGCTCCTGCCAATATAGATGGTCTTTCATATTTACCGACCCTGACAGGTAAAGGAAAACAGAAACAACACGATTATCTGTATTTTGAATTCCATGAACAGGGAGGTAAACAAGCTGTCATAAAAGATGGCTGGAAGTTATTACACTTACAGGTTAATAATCCGCAAAAAGAACATTATGAACTGTATAACTTGAATGCTGATCCGGGAGAGAACGCTAATGTCTTGAATCAGTATCCACAGAAGGTACAGGAACTTGAGAAAATAATGAAAAAAGCGAGAACAACCAATGAAAATTGGAAGTTTGCCTTTGAGAAATAATACTTTAATTTATCTTATATGAAAAACATGAAAGTCAAGTATCTACTTGCTTTGCTGCTAATTGTATGTTCGTTTGCCATCGGATATGCCCAGCAAATTACCGTGAAAGGGCAAGTGTGGGATGAGGTTCTGAATGAGCCGTTGATTGGCGTGAATGTTTCTGTAAAAGGAACAACTAATGGGGTTATAACTGATGTGGATGGTAATTTTACCATTAATGTCCAGAAGAATCAGGTATTGATATTCTCGTTTATCGGTTATAAAGATGTAGAGATCGTAGTAAAACCTAATCTGAATTTATCCAGAGTTATTATGTCTGAAAGCCTGCAGCAGATAGAAGAAGTTGTAGTTGTAGGTTACGGACAACAAAAGAAGGCATCCAGTGTGGGAGCCATTGCGACCACTAAAGGAGAAGATCTATTGAGAGTGGGGAGTGTGACTTCCGTATCTGAAGCTTTGCAAGGACAGATGCCTGGTGTGACGGCTATCAATACTTCTTCAAAACCGGGTGCGGATGCTGCTGATTTATTTATTCGTGGTAAAGCGACTTGGGGAAATGCTTCTCCGTTAGTGCTGGTAGATGGAATGGAACGTGATTTTAATGATGTAGATGTGAACGAAATTCAGTCTATATCAGTATTGAAAGATGCTTCTGCGACTGCTGTTTACGGTGTGAAAGGTGCAAATGGGGTCATTCTTCTGACTACCAAACGTGGAAGTAATAAGAAACCTGTGGTGAATTTCTCTGCTAACTTCGGTTTTAAACAACCTACCACAAAATTGGAGTGGGCTGATTATCCCACTGCTATGAAGATGTATAATGAAGCAGCTGCTAATGATGGAATGTGGGATAAGATTATTCCGGAATCAACCATTGCAGCTTGGCAACATGCTTATGCAACAGGTAACTATGGAGCTTATAATGATTATTTTCCCCAAGTGGACTGGTGGAACGAAATGGTCGGTAATTTCGGATTTCAGCAGAACTACAATTTGAATATTACCGGAGGTACGGAGCGTATGTCTTATTTTGCTTCTATTGGTATGCTGAATGATGGTGATATTTATAATACAAAGAAGCAGGATGAATTTGACCCCCGTTTTTATTATAAACGATATAACTGGCGTACAAATTTTGATTTTAAGCTAACGAAGTCTACTTTACTATCAGTGAACATTGCAGGAAAGATGGGGTATCGAAATCAACCGGGATATCGTGATGCTGGTAATGGAGACTCTTATATATTCAATCCTTTCATTCAGACGCCTACCAATTTATTTCCTATCAAATACTCCGATGGAGAATGGGGAGCTGATTTGCAAGGAGATGGTAATATTGTGGCTCAAATGAATAATCAAGGACAGAGAAGTTATAAATCCTTTCAGGGCTTTTATGACTTTATTTTGAAACAGGACTTGGATATGATAACAAAAGGCTTGTCTGTTAAGGCTACAGTTTCATATAATACATATTCGGAAAGGCAATCCAGTATCTTTAGAGCCCGTATGTATGGAATAGATGATTCGGCTGCTTCAAAAAATGGCATTATCCGTTACTACCGGGAATATGATTATTCGAGTCCGATTGTAAATGCAGATGGAACGATTGATTATCCGATGGTTAGGGAAGAGCGTTTTCCAGACTGGCAGGTGGAGGAAGAACGTCCGGTAGGAGCCAGTAATGATAATTTTAGAAATTACGGTCGGAAACTGTATTATGAAGTTGCCTTGAATTATCAGAGGAGTTTTAATGATCATAATGTGACAGCATTGGCGGTTTTTAATCGGAAAATAACGGATAGTACGGACTCCAGTAATAATAGTAAAATGTCTTTTGCTTCTTATGAGGAAGATTGGGTGGGACGTGTTACCTATAATTGGAAAGAACGTTATTTAATGGAAGTGAATGCAGCATATACTGGTTCGGAAAAGTTTGCTCCGGGTAAGCGTTTTGGTTTTTTCCCTTCTTTCTCTGTCGGTTGGAGAATCTCTGAAGAACCTTTTATGAAGAAGATACAGGAAGCATGGCTAACTAACTTGAAGGTTCGTTATTCTTATGGAGAAGTAGGTAGTGATAAGGGAGCTCCTCGTTTTAATTATATTCAGCTTTTTGAATCAGGTGGTAATGTAACTTTTGGTAAGAATCAGAATATATCTTATGGTCCTTTGTATACAGAAGGCAGTCTGGCTTATCATGATGCCACTTGGGAAACAGCAGTAAAACAGAATTTAGGTATCGAGATGACATTGTTTAGAAAGTTGACAGCTTCGATTGATTTATTCAAAGAAGATCGTACCGGTATTTTAATGTCCCGCAACTCTTCTGCTCCCTGGATGGGAACCGGGCTTCCTTCTGTCAACATAGGTAAAACAAAAAATCATGGGTTGGAATTAGAACTGGGCTGGAATGATAAGGTGGGAAAGGATTTTTCCTATTTTGCCAAATTTAATTTCTCTACCAGTGAAAACCGGGTTGTTTTTAAAGATGATCCAAATCGTCTGGATGATTACCTGAAGGCTGCCGGTAAACCGATCGGATACCAGAACAAGTATCTGGTTTCGGGTAACTTCGGATCCATAGATGATATTTTTAATTATACGCAAAGCGGTATCACGAACGGTTCACAGAATAAACTGATTCCGGGAGATTTGATTTACCTTGATTATAATGGAGATGGAGTCATTAATGAGAAGGATATGGCACCTGTTGCTAATCTAAATTATCCCTTGACTACTTACGGCTTGACGTTAGGAGTAAGTTATAAAGGATTTGGGATTAATGCCTTATTCTATGCTGCTACTGGTGTGTATAAAGAACAGATTACTGATTATTTATGGGATTTTCCGAAAGGTAATATAAAAGCCCAGCCTGATACTCAAAGTCGCTGGACTTCAGATGATGCGAATGTTGGTGGAGTTATCCGTCCTTCGGTACATTTGGTCAATGATTATCACACAGTGGGTAGTACGTATAGTTATACTAACCATTCTTATCTGCGATTGAAGAATTTGGAGGTGAATTATGCTTTCCCGAAAGAGTGGATTAAGAAAATGAATATCACCAGTTGTCAGCTATATGTGAATGGGAATAACCTCTTTACTATTTCGAGCGTGGACGATAGAAGAGACCCGGAGACATCAAGCAGCACTGTTTATCCTATTGTACGAAGATATAATGTAGGAGTAAGACTTTCATTTTAGAAATACTAAACTGTCAGAAACATGAAAATAAGAAATATAATAGTTGGGATACTGACTTTGGGAATACTGAATGTTTTTTCCGGTTGTGAAGATTTTCTGGATAAATCTCCTGATATGGGATTGTCCGAAGACGATGTATATAAGGATTATACTTCCATGAGAGGATTTATGGACAGGGCTTATAATTTTCTGGATAATTTTCACTCTTATCAGAATTGTAATAACGGGCGTACCCATATTGGAGCGATCTCCGATGAATTTGCATCTCTCTTTAATTCTGCAGAATCGAAAGTGGTGAATTCGGGGAATTGGCTGTCCAAAGATGGTACGGATTTTGAAATAGGGAATGGTAGTAACGGAAACGGTACGTCGATTTGGAAAGCATATAAAGGGTTACGAATTGTCAATCGGGTTATTCGTGATATTGACCTGGTACCTGGGCTCTCGGAAGGGCAAAGAAATGAACTGTTGGGACAGTCGCACTTTTTAAGAGCTTGGTTCTATTTCCAATTGATAAAAAGATATGGAGGAATGCCTATTTTTGATCAGCTTTTCGTAGGAGATGGTGATGAAGATTTACCTCGTAAAACTTATCATGAATCGCACGCCTGGATGATGACTGACATTGAAAAGGCAATCAGTATGCTTCCGGATGTATGGGATGATAACAATACCGGACGTCCTAATAAGATTGCTGCTATGGCTTTTAAATCAATGTCGCAACTGTATGATGCAAGTCCGTTGATGCAAAATGATTTGGCATCTGTGCAGGTAATGGGGTATGATAAGGAGAGAGCGAAGTTAGCTGCTCAATCTGCTAATGCGGTATTAAAATACATAGAGAATCATTCGGAAACGGAAAATCGTTTGATGTCGAAAGAGGAATATACTGATATTTTTTATTGGAAAGTGCCTCCTTATACACAGCCGGAATATTTATGGTATAATCGCAAGCAAAATACTCCTGGAGCCAACTATAACGCGAATGAAGCTTTTACCAGATATGTACGCGCTTTTTGGTTGTCATCAGAATATGCACAGGGCACAGGGAATGATGCTGCGTCTTATAATGCTCCGACGCAAAATATGGTAGATATGTATGAAAAGCAGGGTGATGACGGATTATATTATCCAATCTCACATCCCAATGCTAAGTATGATGACCAGAAACCTTATGAGAAGCGGGATCCTCGTTTTTATAATAATATTCTGTATCCGGGGAATAAATGGGGAGCTAATGCGAGTGGAGCTGCCCAATATATAACGACGTATGTGGATGGTAATATGTATAAAACGGTTGTAAATAATAATTTTACCAACAAGCGTCAGCAGACCGGATATTTGTGTAAGAAGTTTATTTGGGAAGGAGAAGATCAATGGAAGAAATTGTATGGTCTGAACCGGGTAATTACGGTGTTTATTCGTGTGTCACAGGTTTATCTTGATTTGGCAGAGGCTTCTTTCGAAGCAACGGGAAGCGCTACGGCAAAGGTGGAAGGATGTGACTATTCTGCTTTGGAAGCTTTAAATGTGATTCGTAACAGGATTGGGATAGGAAATGTGCCAAGTGTTATTTATAATGATGAAAAAGCCTTCAGGCAGGCCATCCGTCGTGAACGTGCAGTGGAACTGATGTTTGAAGATCATCGCTGGTGGGATATTCGTCGCTGGATGGTTGCCCACGAACTTTTCTCGGAACAATATCCGATTAAGGGAATACAAGCTACACCTAAGAATGCGAATCATGCTAACGTAAAGGATAAGAGTACATTGGGATTTACTTTTAAAGTGATAGATGTGGTTCCTGAAGAACGCATATTTGAAATGAAGAATTATTGGTATCCGTTCTCCATGAATGATGCTGCGTCATTGAATAATTTAGTACAGAATCCTGGCTGGTAAATTAGTTTTTTAGGATCATTAAAAAATAGAGCAATGAATAAATATATATTATATACAAGTTGTTTGATGTTGTCTTGGGGGATGGGTTTGAGCACTCCCTGTAATGCCCAGAATAAGAGGAATGCTAAAAGGGCAAAGACAACGAAAGCTGCGTTGATTGTGAATATCAACACAACGATTGTTGATGAGGACAATCGGCCGATAAAGGATGCAGAAATTATTGCCAGTGAGGGTGCGATTACGCACTACACCGATAAAGAAGGTAAGGTCTCCATCCAGTCAAGGGCGAATGGGATTATTCTGGTTGAGGCACTGGGATATGAAGATATAATTGTTGATTTGGCAAAGGAGCAGTTTCCTAAGGTACTAAAAATGAAGAAGACGGAAATGCTAGCTTCCGGAAAATATAAAATAGAACGTCCGGATGGGGGAGTGACCTATCAAAAGAATCTGGTCGGTGCTATTGGAAGTACTACGGGAGAAGATTTATCGACTTATCCTGATTTCTCGTTGTCAAATACTTTGCAGGGACGTGTTCCCGGATTGGTGGTACGCTCTAATGTGAATGGTTTGGGAAATAATACTGCCACTCTTTATGTACGCGGATTACACGGATACACGAATAATGATGCTATCGTAATTGTGGACGGGATAGAACGCAGCATGGACGATATAATTCCTGAAGAGGTGGAAACGATCGATGTGCTAAAAGATGCTACAGCTAAGATTCTTTATGGTGCCCGTGCTGCCAATGGCGTTCTTGTTGTGACTACCAGGAGGGGAGAAGCTAACAAACGGGTGATTCGCGCATCTGTAGAGGCTGGTGTGATGTTGACTACTAGGTTGCCTAAGTTTCTGAATTCTTATGATTATGCAACCTTGTATAATGAAGCTCGGCGGAATGATGGTATGCCGGATTTTTATTCATCCGATCAGTTGAATGGATATAAGAACTCTTCGGGAGTGAATGACTTATTATATCCGAATGTAGATTACTATGATTACTTTCTACAAAAACAAAGTATGTATCGGAAGGCTATGGTTGATTTGAATGGAGGAAACAATAAAGTGAGATACTCTATGATTGTCAATTATGTAGGTGGAAATGGTTTTGAAAAGATTGGAGATCGTCCTGATCTGAATCGGTTGAATGTACGTGGAAATCTGGATATAAAAATAACTGATTACTTGAGTGTCGTTGCAGATGCGGCAGCACGTCTTGAATTACGTGATTGGAGTAGTGTAGATGGAAGTACTACATTTTCTAACTTGTCGACATTGCGTCCGAATGAATATCCTCTGACTATTTCATCAGATGCTTTGGGGTTGGAACCGGATGCGAAAGGTGTTCCTTTTTTCGGAGCAAGTATTCGTCAGCCGGAAAACTTGTTTGCTAATATGGAATATGGAGGGTTCACTTCCGAAAGATATGTGACTAGTCAGACTAATATAGGACTGGATTTCACATTGGATAAATTTGTGAAAGGACTACGTGCAAGTGCATTTATGACTTTTGATAACTATAATTATTTCCGGCAGGGACAGGTAAATGTATATCCTACGTATGCTATCAACATGATTAATGGAGAACCGGAGTTTCGTCAGATGAAGCAACTGAATTTGCAGGATGACCAGTCCAGGTTAGGAGAAGAAACTCGTCGGACGTTGGGTTGGCGTGCTAATGTCGGTTATTCCAATCGTTTTGGAAAACATGATGTGGCAGCGATGCTGGCTTATCATTATTATCAGGATGAAGTGAAGGGAGATGCACAGGATGTGAAGAATACCAATACCACATTACGTTTGAACTATGGTTTCGATAACAAATATGTGTTCGAAGGAGATTTGGCATTAATGGGAAGTAATCGTTTCGAGAAAGGGAACCGGTATTTTTTATCTGGTGCCATTGGAGCCGGTTGGATTCTTTCGAATGAAGCTTTTCTGATAGATTGTGATGCTATTAATTTCTTGAAAGTAAAAGCAAGTATGGGTATTCTCGGGTATGATAGAAGCACCGATTTCTTGTTGTATAAAACTGCTTGGCAGAATGGAGATAATTTGTCTTTAGGTGAGCAGAATAAATCTACTTATCATACCACTCAACTTCTACGTTTGGGTAATAAAAACTTAAAGTGGGAGCGTTCTACAGAATGGAATATCGGTGTGGAAGGATTTTTCTTGAGAAATCGTCTGAAAGCGGAAATCAATTATTTCAATGAATTGCGCGATAACATTATCGGAATTCAAGGTAGTGCTTATGCTGATGTATTAGGTAACTTCGTCAGCTATCATAATATTGGTAAGGTACGCAATAATGGTATTGATGCTTATGTACAGTGGAATGACCGGAATGGTGACTTCTCCTATCAGGTTGGTGTCAATATTACATGGTCTAAAAATAAACTGTTGAAATGGGATGAAGTGAATTTCCCGGATTCATATTTAAAAACTGTGGGTAAACCGACCGATGCAATGATGGGGTATCAGGCGTTGGGATTGTTTGGTAAAGACGTGTCTTTAGGAAGAAATATACCTCAATTGTTAGGGAACTATCAGGATGGTGATATAGCTTATGTTGACTTGAATAATGATGGTGTAGTAGATGCGCGGGACAAAAAAATGCTGGGAAATTCGTATCCGAGAACGGTGTTGGGTATAGATGCCAATTTACAGTATAAGAACTGGGGATTATATATTTTAGGTACCGCCGAACTAGGTTTGAACGTATGGAAGAACAATGCTTATTATCAAAATAAGGGAGAGGGCAAATATTCAGTACTGGCTTTAGACAGATGGCATCCGGAAAACAACCCGAATGGAACTTATCCCCGGCTTACTACTACGGAAGGTGAAAATAATTTCGTTAATTCCAGTTTTTGGTTAGGGAATGGTTCTTATTTCCGGCTGAAGAATGTGGAGCTTAGCTATACCATTAACAATAAGAAAGAAAATGCTTTGGCAAAGAAGATAAAGATATTTGGTCGTGGCACAAATTTGTTTTCCTTATCTAAAGAAAAGGACTTGGATCCGGAGTTGATAAATGCAGGAATTAATAATTATCCTGTCTACCGGACATTGACAGGTGGAGTAACTGTAACATTTTGAGTAACTTAATAGAACTGAATTATGAAAAAGGTTAGATTGATATATATACTCCCATTGCTTTTGGGAACATTAAGTTCTTGTAGTGATGTATGGGATGAAAAGACGAATAATGAATGGGAACCGAAATATATCTGGACTGTATCGGAAGTGGCTCAGGGAGTGCTGAATAATGCATATCGTGCTATTCCTAACCGACCGGATAATTATGGTAATAATTTCTTGGATGCAGCAACAGACAATGCGTTGACCAGTCTGTACAGTTCTTCTGTATACAAATTGACTACGGGTAAATATTCTGCGATAGATAATCCGTTGGGAATTTGGAGTACTTGTTATCAACAGTTGCAATATATAAATAGCTTTCTGGAGAACGGACTGGGTGACGAAACAAAATATGATAAGATTGATGCTGATAAAGATGCTGCTTATAAGAAGCGCTTGAAAGGTGAAGCTTATTTTTTACGTGCGTTTTGGGGATTCAGAATGTTACAACAGTATGGAGGAAAAACCGATGATGGAAAGGCGCTTGGTTATCCGCTTGCTTTACATCTCATAACTGAAGAGGAAGCTGCAAACCTGACCTCGTTTGAACGTGATACCTATCAGAAATGTGCAGAACAGATCATGGCTGATTGCGATATGGCAATTGAATGTTTACCGGCACAATATTCAGGAGATGATCCTGTGCTTGGAGTTACTGAAGTAGGGCGTGCCACTCAATCAGCTGCTGCTGCTTTGAAAAGCAGAACAGCATTATATGCTGCAAGTCCGGCTTTTCAACCGGACGCCTTGACGAAGATAAATGGAATGGGGGATTTTACGGTGAAGGATGCTGCTGCTTATACTGAAAAGTGGGTAGCTGCCGCTATGATTGCGGATGAGGTATTGAAAATGGATGGTTTTGGTAACTTCTATGGTTTGAAAGCAACTGACTTGGCAGATGCTGGTAATACAACGCCTGCCGAGTTCCTTTTCCGTACTTATTTTAATTCCAGAGATTTGGAAAATAAACATTTCGCTCCTTATTATTTAGGTAAAGCTAATACGGTTCCTTCGCAGAATCTGGTGGATGCTTTTCCTATGAAAACGACCGGTTATCCTATCTCTGATACTCAAAATTCAGCTTATGATCCGGAAAATCCGTATGATGGGAGAGACAATCGTTTCTATTTGAATATTTATTATCAAGGTGCTGTATATGGTAAGACGGGATTGCCGGTAGATGTTGTTTATGGCGGTAAAGATTCACAGTCTTATGATCCTTTTGCTTCCCGGTCGGGATATTATCAGGCTAAATTCCTGTCAAAGAATGAGGCAATGTTAGATCCTTTGGCTTCTACAAATGCACAGCATTATTATCCGATTCTTCGTAAAGCGGAAGTTTTTCTGAATTATGCAGAAGCAGCCAATGAGGCTTGGGGACCTAAAGGGAAAGATCCGGACGGTATCTGTAAGTTTACTGCTTATCAGGTAATCAAAACAATTCGTCAGACTTCCGGAGGAATTACCGATACGAAGTACCTGGATGAGATGGCCACCAGTAAAGAGTCTTTCCGAATATTGATACAGAATGAGAGACGTTTAGAACTGGCTTTTGAAAATCAGCGGTATTATGATATGCGCAGATGGCTGTTGCCTCTGAATGAAGCAGTGAAAGGAGTGGTGGTGACAAAAGAAGGCGATGATTTGATTTACACTTTTCAAAAAGTGGAAGATCGCAAATTTGATGGTATTCGTTACTATTATTCTCCGCTTCCTTATTACGAATGTGTGAAGAATCCTAATTTGGTTAATAATCTGGGTTGGAAATAAGAATCCTAAAAAGACTGTAATATGAAAAAGATAAATATACTATATTGTGTTTTGTGTGTAATACTCATGTCATCTTGTTATGAGGACTATACGAAAGACTACAATTATTCTACTGCTTATTTCGCTTCTCAAAAACCATTGAGAACAGTAATAGCCGATAGAGATATGCAAATCAGAGTGGGGGTGGCTATTGGAGGAAAGAGAGAGGTCGATATGAATGACTGGGCAGAATTTGAAATTGATCCGGCTCTGTTGACTGGGACAGGGTTGGAAGTTCTTCCGAAAGAGTATTATACATTGTCGGATAATAATCTATTCCGAGTTTCTAAAAATACATTAGCGGTTGCAGATGTCGCTATTACTTTCACCAATGCTTTTTATGAGGATGTAGCTTGTGCAGAAACTCATTATGCCTTGCCATTCAGAGTGAAATCCAGTTCGTTGGATAAAATATTGGAAGGACAGGATTATAGTATTGTAGCTGTCAAATACATAAGTACATATCATGGAACGTATTATATAAAAGGTAAAGTCAGTGAGTTGGATGCCTCTGGTGGAATAGTGAGCACGGAGTCGTATGGCAAGACTGATTTGTCTAAAAATGACACGCGTGAAGTAAGTACGTTAGCAAAAAATGTATTGCTACGTCAAGGGGTAGGTAATAATGCTATTGCTACTAATGAAAAGGTAAAGATGACATTTCAAAGCGATCATAAGGTAAAAGTGGAAACGGCTGATGGTGGCATTGAGATAACTGAAGGCAGCGGCACGTTTAATGATTCGGGAGAGAATCTGGAGATTTCATTGAAGTATCGCTATACAAAATCAGGAAAAAAATATGAAGTGGAGGAAACATTGATTCGTCGACAGGATCCATTGAAGGATTTACGTTATGAAGAATGGTAATAGGTGGAAAGTGATAAAAAGAGCATTAGTTTTTTAAGAATAAAGGTATGAAGAATGTTTATCTGTTGGTTTGTATGGTATTATTTGTAGGATGTACTTCTTCTGATAATGTAGTAGTGAAACCAAACTTATTGGTTATTATGGCAGATAGTTTAAGCTATGTTGATATTGGGGTGTATGGTCAGGATTCTATTTCTGCCACTCCCAATATCGATAAGCTGGCACAAGAAGGAGTTTGTTTTACTCATGGATATTCTGTTTCATCCAATTCAGTTTCCGGTCAATATGCTTTGATGACAGGAAAATGTCCATGGAAGAAGGCGATGGGGGAAGAAACAATTACTTTACCTGAAATGATGAAGAAAGTGGGATATAAGACTGCGGCTATCGGTAGTTGGCATTCGGAGGTTGAACAAATGGCTGAAGAAACTGCCCGGCAAATGGGATTTGACTATTCGGGTGGTGAGGTCGACATGAACCTGCCGGATTGTTCCATATATGAGGCTATGAATTTTATTTCACAATTCAAGAAAGAACCTTTTTTCTTGTATTATGGTTTGGGAGGAACGGCTGTGTCTTCTACCCATGAAGAAATAGATGAATATATTGGAAAGTTGTTATCTTGTCTGGCGGATAGAGAGATGCTGGATAATACATTGATTGTTTTTCCAGTTATCGCAGCTCGGTTGATGATAACAACCATGTTCCATTTTTTGTGTATTGGAAAGGCAAGATTTCTCCGGTAGTGTCGGATGCTTTGGTCAGTCCGGTGGACTTAATTGCATCCTTAGGCAAACTGGTGGGTGTTTCTGTGCCTGAAGGGTTGGATAGTCATGAATACGTAAATGCTTTTATGGGCAAATCTTTAGAAACCCGTGAAGATCTTGTATTGGAGGTTCAGGGGGAAATGAGGAGGATTTCTGCCAATTCTAATGGTAGAACGTAATTAATAAAATAGATATAATTATGGAAGAGAAAATTAGTAAATACCTTTTGAGAAGTATATGTTTATTTGTTGGGGTATTTATTGTTAGTGAAAGTCTCTGGGCATGTAGTTATGAAGAGAAAGATGATCGGACTAATATCAAGGCGGATACAGTTTTGACATATCTTGATTATCCTACGGGTAAATTATATATTTATAATTCTGAAGGAATAAAGAAACTAAACAATCCGGCCATTGTTTTCTTTTTCGGGGGAGGTTGGAATTCTGGTTCCCCAAAGCAGTTTGAGCTGCAAGCAAAGTATTTGACGAAGTATGGAATAACAGTCGTACTAGCTGATTATCGTACCAAGAATAATGCCGGAACTACTCCCAAAGAAGCATTGATGGATGCAAAATCAGCCATGCGCTTTTTAAAGAAAAACGCAATATCCTTATGTATTGATCCTGAAAAAATATTGGCGGGAGGTGGATCAGCAGGTGGGCATTTAGCGGCCGCGACTGCATTTTGTAATCATATTAATCACCCGAAAGATGATCTTTCTGTTTCATCGGTTCCTAAAGCTTTGATTTTATTTAATCCGGTTGTTGATAATAGTCCTGAAGGGTACGGGTTTAATAGGGTGAAAGATTATTATGAGGACTTTTCTCCCATCCACAATATAAAGAAAAATGCTCCTCCTACTATTTTCTTTCTAGGTACAGAAGATAATATTATTTCAGTGGAAACAGCACAGAAATTTAAGGAGAAGATGGAAGCTGTGGGTGCCCGATGTGATTTATTCTTATATACAGGACAGAAACATGGATTTTTCAATTCGCAGCATAAAGAGTATTTTGAGAAAACAATGGTTGAGACAGTAACTTTCTTGAAGTCTTTGGGATATATTGGTGATTAATAAACACAGCAATACATGATGAATAAATCTATATTATTAATGGGCACATTGCTGGTTTCTGCTTCTGTGGAAATTGCGGCACAAAAGAATAGCGAAAATCCCAATATTGTATTTGTCCTGGCTGATGATATGGGAATCGGTGATTTGGGTTGCTATGGCCAAAAGAAGATAAAAACGCCGAACATAGATAAGTTGGCAGAAAAGGGATTGCTGTTTACTAATCATTATTCAGGTTCTACTGTGAGTGCTCCTTCCCGTTGTAGCTTATTAACGGGAAAACATACTGGACATGCATATATTCGTGGGAATAAAGGAATAAAATCAGAAGAAGGATTTTTTGATCTGCATTTACCTTCCGATGAGGTGACGGTAGCGGAAATTTTGAAAAGAAAGGGATATGCCACTATGTGCGTTGGCAAATGGGGATTAGGAGGACCTCATACAACGGGAAGTCCTGTTAAGAAAGGGTTTGATTATTTCTTCGGTTACTTGAGTCAGGGTGCAGCTCATCGTTACTACCCGGAATATTTGTATGAGAATGAAGACAAAGTGATGTTGAATAAAAAAGTGTACAGTCATTTTTTGATAATGGAGAAAGGGTTGGATTTTATCCGGAAAAATGCGGGACATCCTTTTTTTGCTTATTTTGCTATAACACCTCCCCATGCGGATTTGGATTATCCGGACTTGAGTCAATATGAAGATGCTTTTCCGGAAACGCCATATATAAACAATAAGCAGAAGGGGTTTAAAACGCAAATGAAACCGAAAGCGGCGTATGCATCCATGGTGAGCGAAATAGATAAGAATGTAGGGCAGATCATTCAGTTGCTGAAGGAAAAAGGCATTCTGGAAAATACGATTATTATTTTTTCATCTGATAATGGAGTGCATTGTGTCGGTGGGCATGAACCGGATTTTTTTGATAGCAATGGACCATATCGTGGATATAAAAGAGACTTGTATGAAGGAGGAGTACGGGCACCGTTTATTGTCAGTTGGCCAAAGGTGATAAAAAAGAAGAGAACGGTGGAACATATTACCACATTTTGGGATTTCTTACCGACTGTAACCGAACTTGTCGGAGCTGATATGGTGAAAGGGATTGATGGTATCTCTTATTTGCCTTTGTTGACAGGAAACGGTGAAGTATCTCGTAGCCATGAATATATATACTATGAGTTTTATGAACAGGGAGGAAAGCAGTCGATTCTGAAAGATGGGTGGAAACTGGTTCGATTAAATATGTCGAAACCGGAAAAGTTGAAAGAAGAGTTATATTATCTTCCGGATGACATAGGGGAGCAACATGATTTATTGAAAGAGAATCCTCAAAAAGTGGAAGAATTGCGAATATTAGCAATGAAGGCACGAACCGAAAGCCTGCATTTCAGTTGGAAACCGGAGAAGTAATGTGAATCAGAAAAGCAGAGGAAGGCAGACAAAAGTGGAAGAGGGGGCTGCCAGGATGCTAGATTCTACCGAATTATGACAAAAGTGTTCTGTTTTTCTTGTAGATTTGGACATTTTGAAGTACCTTGCACACCTATTTCAAAGAATATTTTTTTAACAGGAGAATAACAGGTATGGATAATCATGTTGTAATAATGGCTGGTGGCATAGGGAGCCGCTTTTGGCCGATGAGCACTCCGGAATGTCCTAAACAATTTATTGATGTAATGGGATGTGGCCGGTCGCTGATTCAGTTGACGGCAGACCGTTTCGACGGTGTTTGCCCTAGGGAAAATATGTGGGTCGTAACTTCTGAAAAATACATTGATATTGTTCGGGAGCAGTTGCCGGAAATTCCGGAAAGTAATATTTTGGCGGAGCCTTGTGCGCGCAATACTGCGCCCTGCATTGCTTTTGCTTGCTGGAAGATCAAGAAAAAACATCCGAATGCTAACATTGTAGTAACTCCTTCGGATGCATTAGTCATTGATACGGGAGAATTCCGTAGAGTGATGGAGAAAGCCCTTCGTTTCACAGATGATGGCAGCGCTATTGTAACGATAGGTATCCGGCCAACTCGTCCGGAAACCGGATACGGATATATTGCTGCTGCCGATCAGCTCCAGACAGATAAAGAGATTTATACAGTAGATGCATTTAAGGAAAAACCGGATAAAGAGACTGCCGAAAAGTATCTGGCAGAAGGCAATTTCTTCTGGAATGCGGGAATCTTTGTATGGAATGTGCGTACTATTACTTCCGTGATGCGTGTATATGCTCCGGGCATCGCACAAATTTTCGATCGCATTTTCCCCGATTTCTATACAGAGAAAGAAAATGAAACAATCAAGAAGTTATTCCCTACTTGCGAAAGCATTTCTATCGACTATGCAGTGATGGAGAAAGCACAGGAGATTTATGTACTTCCCGCTTCTTTTGGCTGGTCAGATCTGGGTACATGGGGAGCACTTCGCGGTTTGCTTCCACAGGATAAGTCTGGAAATGCAACCGTAGGAACCGATATCCGTTTGTACGAAAGCAAAAATTGTATTGTGCATGCCAGCGAAGAAAAACGAGTAGTCATTCAAGGCTTGGATGGATATATCATTGCAGAGAAAGATAACACATTATTGATCTGCAAGCTGGAAGAAGAGCAAAGAATTAAAGAATTCTCGAAATAAAATTTATTTCGAGAATTGATATTCATGTGGTGTCATTCCTGTCATTCGCTTAAAGAACTTCGAGAAAAAAGAAGGATTAGGGAAGTTCAATTCATCAGAAATTTGATAAACAAGCAGATTGCTATGTTTTAGCAATACTTTAGCTTCTAATATAATGGACTGGTTTATCCAGTCCATTACTGTTTGTTGACTGGTTTGGCGGATGATCGTATTAAGATAACGAGGAGTGAGACATAGCTTATCCGCATAAAAACTAACATTACGTTCTTTCTTGCTATAAGCATTGACTAAAGAAATGAAACGCTGGAAAATCTCTTCCTGATGTGTCTGACAGCTCTGTTCTTTTTGATTGTTGTTTTTGACAAGATATTCTATATTGCACAAAAGACTGATTAGTAGATATTGAATAGCTTCCCGTCGGAACGTCGGTTCTTGTAATATATTCCATATTAAAGCAAAATAACTCTTAAACAAGTCGTATTCATGTGAGGTCGGAGATAATATGAGGTTTTTCTGTAACTGTGAGAGATGAGTGAAGAAATTGTCTTTTCCGGCTATAGAAAGAAATTCCGCGTCCATGCCTACCATCTGCATATCAAAATCCGGAGAGACTTCTATAATCTGAAGAATGGAATTCGGAACAATTACTAATAGCTTGTCCGGCTGAAAAGTTTCTTCTATCAGGTTGATTAATACGCGTGCATATCCCTGTTTGATGACTGCGATACGTCCCTCTTTGATACGGTAAGGTTGATCCACTGTGATAAGATTGGATTCTATTTTGGCGAAGCTGTTTACGAATCCGAAATGCGGAGATATAAAACGAAATTCGTTAAATCGGACGACATCCGGATTTACTAAGATTTCGAGACCTATGTTCAATGGTATTTTCTTTTCCATTTCTATCTGTTTTTCCGCCAAAGATAATAAAAATCAGCAAATAGCCTTTTATTCTTTCTCTTTATCGAACTATTGGAACATTTTTACTAACTATCGGAATGTGAATGTATTTTTGAAACCTCTATCTTTGTCTTTTGAAGAAATTAAAGAAATGATGTGTATGAAAAGAATGTTTTTCAGTTTCTCCTTTTTATTGTTTGTATCGGGAATAAATGCGCAGATAACGTTGGAAGAATGTCAACGGAAGACGCAGGAAAATTATCCGTTGGTACATCAGTATGGTCTGGTGGAGAAAACAAAGGAATATAATCTTGAGAATGCGGCAAAAGGATATTTGCCACAGTTTGCCCTTTCGGCTAAAGCTTCTTATCAGAGTGAGGTAACGGAAATTCCGGTGAAGCTTCCCGGAGTGGATTTGAAAGGAGTGCCGAAAGATCAGTATCAGGTGATGTTGGAGTTACAACAGAAAATCTGGGATGGTGGAGGAATCCGGATGCAGAAGAAACAAACGACTGCGGAAGCGGAGATAGAGAAAGAAAAACTGAATGTGGATATGTATGCGCTAAATAGTCGTGTAAATGACCTTTATTTTGGGATTCTTTTGTTGGACGAGCAACTGAAACAGAATGCATTGTTGCAAGATGAACTGGAGAGAAATTATCGCCAGATTACTGCTTACGTAGAAAATGGCATTGCCAATCAGGCCGATTTGGATGCTGTGAAAGTGGAGCAGTTGAACACAAAGCAGAAAAGAGTTGAACTGGTTTCGTCGCGTATGGCATATTTGAATATGCTTTCACTTCTGGTAGGAGAGAAGTTGTCGCAGGAAACGGTTTTGGAGAAACCTGTTCCTCAAGATGAGATTTCGGCTGTCAGTGAGATTCGTCGTCCGGAATTGTCTTTGTTTAATGCGCAAGGAGTAGGATTACAAGTACAGGAGAAAGCTTTGAATGTGCGTCATCTTCCACAGTTCGGATTGTTTGTGCAGGGAGCCTATGGAAACCCCGGACTGAATATGCTGAAAAATGAATTTTCTCCTTACTATATTGCGGGTGTTCGCCTTTCATGGAATTTCGGTAGTTTGTACACCTTAAAGAATGACCGGAAGGTAATTGAAAATAAACGCCGGCAATTGGATAATAACCGGGATGTATTTCTTTTTAATACAAGATTGGAGATGACACAACAGGATCAGGCTATCCAATCATTGGAAAAGCAAATGCAGGATGATGATGAGATTATCCGTTTGCGTACCAATATCCGCAAATCGGCAGAAGCCAAAGTGGCGAATGGAACATTGACGGTGACCGAGATGCTTCGGGAATTGACCAATGAGAGTTTGGCACGTCAGTCGAAAGCGTTGCATGAAATTCAACGGTTAATGGGAATTTATCAATTGAAATATACTACGAATGATTAATATAACTTCTTTAGATATGGAACGAATGACAAAGATAGGAATGGTTGGAGTGGCATTGATAATGTTGGCTGCTTGTGGTAAGGGAATACCCAGCTATGATGCAACCGGCACGTTTGAAGCCACAGAAGTGATAGTCTCTGCCGAAGCTGCCGGAAAGTTGTTGCGACTGGAGGTAGAAGAGGGGACAAGACTGAAAGCAGGTGAGGAGATTGGACTGGTGGATACGGTGCAATTGTATTTGAAGAAATTACAACTGGAGGCCAGTATGAAATCTGTGGAAAGCCAACGTCCGGATCTTGCTAAACAGATAGCTGCTACCAAACAGCAAATAGCAACAGCTGAACGTGAAAAGAAACGCGTGGAAAACCTGCTTGCTGCTGGAGCGGCGAATCAGAAACAGTTGGACGACTGGGATGCACAAGTCAAATTGCTTGAAAGGCAGCTTGTCGCACAGGAATCATCATTGCAGAATAGTACAAATAGCCTGATAGAACAAGGAAATTCGGTTGCCATACAGGTTGCACAGATGGAGGATCAGTTAGCTAAATGTCATGTCCAGTCGCCTATCGAAGGTACAGTATTGGCAAAATATGCAGAAGCCGGTGAATTGGCGGCGATAGGTAAACCGCTGTTTAAAGTGGCTGAAGTGGATCGCATGTATTTGAGGGCTTACATCACCTCCGAACAGTTGTCGCAAGTGAAACTGGGAGATGAGGTAACTGTGTATGCTGATTATGGAAACTCGGAGCAGAAAGCTTATCCGGGGGTAGTGACCTGGATTTCCGACCGTTCGGAGTTCACTCCCAAAACGATTTTGACGAAAAACGAACGTGCTAATCTGGTATATGCAGTGAAAATTGCCGTGAAGAATGACGGAGCATTGAAGATTGGTATGTACGGAGGAGTGACATTGAAAAATTAATGATTAAAAATTAAAGGAGAGGAGATGGAAAAGGGAGAACCCATAGTGGTTGTGAAAGAAGTCGGCAAGAACTATGGAACAGTGGAGGCGCTGAAAGAAGTTTCTTTCGTTGTGGAACGGGGAGAAATCTTTGGTCTGATAGGGCCTGATGGTGCCGGTAAGAGTTCCTTATTCCGTATTCTGACTACTTTGTTGCTGGCGGATAAAGGAACGGCCATGGTTGCCGGGCTAGATGTGGTAACGGATTATAAACAGATTCGTACGAAGGTGGGATATATGCCCGGTCGTTTTTCACTTTACCAGGATCTTTCGGTAGAAGAGAATCTGGAGTTTTTTGCTACCGTGTTCCATACGACAGTTCAGGAGAATTATGATTTAATTAAAGATATCTATCAACAGATAGAACCGTTCAGGAAAAGAAGGGCAGGGGCTTTGTCAGGTGGTATGAAGCAGAAACTGGCATTGAGCTGTGCTTTGATTCATAAACCGAATATTTTATTCCTGGATGAACCTACTACCGGAGTAGATCCCGTGTCGCGTAAGGAATTCTGGCAAATGCTCCGAAACTTACGGGAACAGGGTATTACCATTGTCGTTTCTACTCCTATCATGGATGAGGCCCGGCAATGTGACCGGATTGCTTTCATCAATCATGGACAGATTCATGGCATTGATACCCCGGAACGTATTCTTCATCAATTTGCGTCTATCCTTTGCCCTCCTTCTTTGGAGCGGGAGGAAGTGAAGCATGAAGTAGCTCCGGTCATTGAAGTGGAACAGTTGACAAAGTGTTTTGGAGATTTTACTGCAGTAGATCATATCTCCTTTCAGGTGAACCGGGGCGAGATATTTGGCTTTCTGGGTGCTAATGGAGCAGGAAAGACGACAGCTATGCGTATGCTTTGCGGATTAAGTAAACCGACATCAGGCATCGGAAAGGTGGCAGGATATGATATTTACCGGGAGGCCGAACAAGTTAAGAAACATATCGGATATATGAGCCAAAAGTTTTCGCTATATGAAGACCTGAAAGTGTGGGAGAATATCCGTCTGTTTGCCGGAATTTATGGCATGAAGGAACAAGAGATAGAACGGAAGACAGAAGAATTGTTGGATCGTTTGGGGCTTACTGCCGAACGGGATACTCTGGTGAAGAGCCTTCCGGTGGGATGGAAACAGAAATTGGCTTTTTCAGTATCAATATTCCATGAACCGAGAATCGTTTTTCTGGATGAGCCGACCGGTGGAGTAGATCCTGCTACGAGAAGACAGTTCTGGGAATTGATCTATCAGGCAGCCGATCAGGGTATTACCGTGTTTGTCACTACCCATTATATGGATGAAGCAGAATATTGCAACCGGATATCTATCATGGTGGACGGTCAGATAAAAGCACTTGATACACCTGCCCGTCTGAAACAACAATTCGGTGCGGAAACGATGGATGACGTTTTTCAGAAATTAGCCCGCGGTGCGGTGCGCAAAGCAGATTGATTATGAGACAGTTTATAGCTTTTATAAAGAAAGAGTTTTATCATATTTTCCGTGACCGGCGAACCATGCTGATTTTGTTGGGGATGCCTGTCGTGCAAATTATTCTATTCGGTTTTGCTATCAGCACGGAAGTGAAGAATGTTCGGTTGGCGGTGCTCGATCCTTCTAATGATGTGGTAACGCGAAAAATAATTGATCGTTTGGATGCCAGTGAGTATTTCACCATTACTGCACGTTTTCATTCGCCCCAGGAAATGGAAGCTGCTTTCCTAAAGAATGAAGTTGATATGGCGATTGTCTTTAGCGAACGGTTTGCGGATGATCTCTATACGGGTGATGCTCGTGTACAGCTGATAGTAGATGCAACAGATCCCAATATGTCGACTTCGCAAGTTAATTATGCGACAGGAATCGTTTCTATGGTAGGCCAGGAGATGATTCCCCCGAATATGTCGGCTGCCCGCCTGACTCCCGATATCAAATTGCTCTACAACCCGCAGATGAAGAGTGCTTATAACTTTGTTCCGGGAGTGATGGGCTTGATCCTGATGCTGATTTGCGCCATGATGACCTCGATTTCCATTGTTCGTGAGAAAGAAACAGGCACGATGGAAGTATTATTGGTTTCACCTGTGAAGCCGCTATTTATTATTTTGGCAAAGGCTGTACCTTATTTTGTGCTGTCGTTCGTCAATCTGATAACGATCCTTTTGCTTTCGGTCTTTGTGTTGGATGTTCCGGTGGTAGGAAGTTTGTTCTGGTTAATCACGGTATCTTTGCTGTTTATCTTCGTATCGTTGGCATTGGGCTTATTGATTTCATCAGTCACACGTACACAGGTTGCGGCCATGCTGGTTTCCGGATTGATGCTGATGATGCCCACAATGCTTTTATCGGGTATGATTTTCCCTATAGAGAGTATGCCGGTGATACTTCAATGGATCTCGGATATACTTCCGGCACGTTGGTATATACAGGCTGTGCGTAAACTGATGATTGAAGGAGTACCAGTTGCATTGGTGTATAAAGAGATTGGTATCTTGTTATTGATGGCGACGGTACTTATTACGATCAGTATCAAGAAATTTAAGTATAGATTGGAATAATATGTCGATATGCCAATTGGCTGTATGAATACTATACAGTGTGCTAATGGGCAGATTGATAAATGGAAGAATTATTTATGATAAAGTTCCTGATAGAAAAAGAGTTTAAACAATTGCTTCGCAATTCGTTTCTTCCGAAATTGATTCTTGTATTTCCATGCATGATTATGCTGTTGATGCCTTGGGCGGTAAACCTGGAAATCAAGAATATACAGCTGAATATTGTGGATAATGACCATTCGGCTATTTCACAACGTTTAGTCAATAAGATTGCCGCCTCTACCTATTTCCGTCTGGTGGAAGTGCCGGCTTCGTATGAAGAAGGCCTACGGAATATTGAAATTGGAACGGCGGATATTGTGATGGAAATTCCGCGGCATCTGGAACGGGATTGGATGAATGGAGAAGATACCCACATACTGATAGCAGCCAATGCTGTGAATGGGACAAAAGGAGGGCTGGGGAGTTCTTATCTATCTTCTATTATTAATGATTATGCAGCCGAGCTGCGTTCGGAATATCCTGCAACTGCTACAGTCTCCGGTGCTTTCCCTTCGATAGGCATTGATACACAGGGGTTGTTTAATCCGAATCTGAACTATAAACTCTATATGATTCCGGCATTGATGGTCATGTTATTAACTTTGATTTGTGGTTTCTTGCCTGCATTGAATATAGTTAGCGAGAAGGAAGTAGGAACGATTGAGCAAATCAATGTGACGCCGGTTCCGAAGTTTATCTTTATTTTGGCAAAGCTCCTGCCTTACTGGTTGATTGGTTTTGTGGTGCTGACTGTATGTTTCATATTAGCTTGGTTAATTTATGGCATAGTGCCGGTCGGTCATTTTCTATTGATTTACTTTTTCGCAGTTCTTTTCGTTCTGGTAATGTCCGGTTTCGGACTTGTTATTTCCAACTACTCGGCAACGATGCAACAGTCTATGTTTGTTATGTGGTTCTGTTTGTTGGTTGTAATTTTGATGAGTGGTTTGTTTACTCCCATTAGCAGTATGCCGGAATGGGCTCAAATAATAACCAGGCTCAATCCTTTGAGGTATTTTATGGAAGTGATGCGAATGGTGTATTTAAAGGGTAGTGGTTTCTTTGATTTACTGCCACAGTTTGGAGTATTGTTGTTTTTTGCAGTAGTGTTTAATAGTTGGGCAGTGATTAGTTATCGGAAGAATAACTAAGGATAATAATATAAAAACAGCTCGTTTCCTTTTCAGGGAAAGAGCTGTTTTATTACTTCTTATCACCGTTTCCGGTGAACAGCAAGTGGTTACCGTATTACTTTATTTCGATTTGCCGATTGGGCTTCTTCACTTCTTCTTCAGAGAGTTTCGGAAGTTCGATGTTTAAAACACCATGTTCTACGGATGCAGCAATTTTTTCTTTGTCCACATTGTCCGGTAGAATCATTGTTTGCTGGAACTTAGAGTATGAGAATTCGCGACGCAGATAGCGACCGTCTTTCTTTTCCTCCTTGTTTTCAGTCTTCTTCTCCATGCTGATAACGAGGTTGTTGTCTTCATCAATGCGAACATTGAAATCATCCTTCGTCATACCAGGAGCAGCCAATTCCACTTTGTACTCTTTTTCTGTTTCCAAAACATTAATTGCAGGTGCAGTAGCATTTGCTTTTACCATCCAATCGTTATCAAAGAAATCATTAAAGATACTTGGTAACCAACTTTGAGTTCTTCTAACAGGCATCATAATTTTAGTCTCCTATCTTTAAGTTAAACATTCAATTAATAAATTTAGAACTTCGGCATTTTCACTTCCGATGGTATCGGTTATCCCGCCTTCCATCGTCCGCTCTCGAACCGTTGTTCGCTTCTATAAATGCAAACCTTATGCCAAGAGATTTTAGAGACTAAAATTGTCTATTTGTCATTTTTATAATGTCATTTTTGCAATATAAATGACAAAATGTATCCTGTTTTTATTTATTTTATATAAGATAGATATTAATTTGATAACCTGTTTACTTCTTCTCGATCAGTTTGAACCTTATTCTTAGTGTTTGCCTTTCTTCGTCATAATCATAACTAATGATTTTGAAGGTACCCACTTCAGAAGTATGGGATACATGCAATCCGATGCAGGCGCAGGCATCATAATCTCCAATGCGGACAATGCGAAGAGTTTCGCTTGCATCGGCAGGTAGCTTACTTAAATCTACAATATCTTTGGCCTGTTCATGAGTCATAAACTCAACAGTCACAGGTAGGTTCTGACTGATTACCTCGTTCACTCTATCTTCAATAGACTGGATTTGTTCCGCTGTCGGACATGACGAAAGTATATAGTCACATTTGCTTTTTTTTCTTTCGATGTGGGCATTGCGAGAACGTGGGCAGCCAAAGGTTTTCACCATGGTGGCATTGAGTAAATGCTCTGCTGTATGCATAGGAGGGTATTCCTGCTTGTTGTGATCGTTGAGTTGAATTTGTTGTTCCATAAATTATTTCAATAACTTTTTATTTTTAATATCTTCTAATATGTTCATTTGTTGAATTGCTATTTGATTTAATTTGATGAGTCTATCCTTTTGTGCCAAACCTTCGTTTATGAAAACTGCATTTTAGTTTTCCATATTTGATAAGCAGATAAGTTCGTTGATTGAGGCATAATCGCGGATATTTCCTTTTAAATCAGGGTGTGTATCCCGCCATTCTAAGGCTGTCATTCCAAACATGGCTACATTAAGGACATCAGCTTCGCTGGCATAAATCATAGATGTTTGCTGTGAAGTGATTTCTTGAGGGATAAGATGTTGTTTGATTGCATCAGTATGAATATGGTAATTAATTTTAGATAATTCTCGCTTTGCCGACCAACCAAGTTGAGCTTGCTCTTGCTCTTTGAGACGTTGGAATTCTTTTACTATGTATAATTCAAATTCAACGGAAATCCAACTTGCAAATTTGAATGCAATGTCTTTGTGAGCAAAAGTGCCCCCATATCGTCCTGATTTGGATATAATTCCAATAGCACAGGTGGTTTCTATCCATTTTTGAGGGGAAAGAGTAAACGCATTTAGTCCTGCTTCTTTTTTAAACCCCTCGAATTCGAGGGGTTTAAAATGGGGGTTGTACAATATCTCCCATAATCCTAAATATTCAATGGTCATTCTATTACGTAGCCAGTTGGCAATAACAGCATTGGCATCTGTCGTCTTGTATTTAGCTATGTCGGTTAAGGAAATGTAATCTGTATCGTTGATTTTTAGGATAGTAACATCTGTTTTCTGAACTGTAATCTTTGCCATATTCTGATTTTTCAGTAAAGGTAGAGCTATATTTGGGAATAAAGAAACGTATATCACTTTTTATTCAGAATATGTTAAACTCACTTCCATGCATCGGAGGTATCTCGCTTATTCAATTATTATTTTCTCTCCCAAGAAATGAGGTTGTTTATCTATACCTAAATCTATAAACATTTTGACTCTTGCAAGTAATTCCCGGATGTTAGTTTTCAGTCCGGCATAAGCATTTACATTTGGGGCGTTGTACCCGATGGCGTCTATTCCATTTTTCTCTGCAAGATAGATCGCTCGTTCGTTATGGAAACGTTGGGAGATGATGGTCAGACGATTTTGTCCAAACACTTCTTTGGCACGTACAACAGAGTCGAGAGTCCGGAATCCGGCATAATCTAAATAAATGGATTTTTCAGGAATACCTTTTTGCATGAGTGCTTTCTTCATTTCTTCCGGTTCATTGTAATCCTCTTTACGGTTATCGCCGCTGATGAGGATATATTTAATTTTTCCGGCTTTATATAACTCTACTGTTGCAAGAATCCGATAATCGAAGTATAAATTGTTATTTCCACTTTTCAACTTGGGAGAAGTTCCGAGAAGTAATCCTACATTGTTGGAAGGGATGGTATTTACTTCCGTATATAGTTTGGAGACTGTGTGTTTCTTGATCGTCCTGTTACATACAACTATGCTGATTACACACAGGATAGCAATTATTAGAGTGGTATAAAGCAGTTTGCGTTTCATGTTTCGGATAATAATTGTGACTTCACAAAAATACCATTCTTTTTTAGGAAATCAAGCATATAGACATAAAAAAAGGAGCAACGCCTTGCTCCAACCTTTGTTAACCTTAAATCTAATACTATGAAAAACACAGTGCAAAGATACGGACTATCGTGAAATTAGCAAATAATCCAAGAAAAAACGTATGTTATATAACATTGATTAAGAAAAAGTACCTTCGCCTTAACGGTTATTCGATGTTTTGGGCGATAGACAAATGTGGATGCTCCATTCTTCTTTCTTCATCAACTTTTTTAATAATTACTATGAACTGATTTAACAGCTGAATTTATTCGAAAAAAGCAAAGCTACAAATAAATTTTAGCACATGCGATTTGCGTTATAAAGATTCAAAAAATAGAAAAATCGAACTATATATTTTAATATATAGTTTATTATTTATATATTTATAATAATACCGGTAAGTGTTCAAGGGGGACTTTTTTAGGTAGGTGTAACCGGCTGCCATATAGCGAGTTATCTGCCTTTGGAGAGCGTTCCACTATGCGTTCGGCAAAAAGGCGCTTTTTTATCCCCCAAATGGAGGCTCTAAACTCATGCGGCAGAGCCTCCGTTTGATACATTCAGAGGCTTTGTTTCAAGTAAATGGAGCCTCTAACTTTTGCTTCCCCAAAGAAAGGTTATTAATATGCGAACGTATATGACTATTTAGAACCGAAACCAACTGAAAAGAACCGATGAGTTTAGAAGCTCCCCGCGTATGGCGTATTTTTGCAGGAAAACTGAAAACAATAACAAATATGCAGAAAAAATCTCTCCCGTCTGACATTTATCAGCACATTATGGCATGGAAATGCACAAAAAATGGCCATACAAAGTATAGTGCATCGCTTTTCTTTTTATCTTTGCATGAAATATAATATTACTAATACTTAATATAAACATGAATAAAAGAAGATGGGGCCAATGGATATTATTGGCTGTTGTTTGCTTGAGTTTCTCGATAGGAGAAAGCTATGCACAGAAAAATGATTTTGCTAATCTACGTCGTTATTCAAAAGAAAATGCTGCACTTCCACAAGCGACAAAGAAAGACAAACGGGTTATTTTTATGGGAAATTCCATTACGGAAGGATGGGTAAGGACTCATCCGGATTTTTTCAAATCAAATGGTTACATTGGCCGTGGAATCAGTGGGCAGACTTCCTATCAATTCTTGTTACGGTTCCGGGAAGATGTGATTAATCTTTCTCCTGCTTTAGTGGTGATTAATGCCGGAACAAATGATGTCGCTGAAAATACACAGGCGTATAATGAAGATTATACATTCGGAAACATTGTTTCTATGGCGGAACTGGCAAAAGCAAATAAAATAAAAGTAATTTTGACTTCCGTATTGCCTGCTGCTGCATTTAAGTGGAGAATGGAAATAAAAGATGTTCCGCAGAAAATTAAATCTTTAAATGACCGGATAGAGGCTTATGCAAAAGCAAATAAAATTCCGTTTGTTAATTATTACAAGGCAATGGTGGTTGACGAAAATCAGGCCTTGAATCCTCAATATACTAAAGATGGAGTTCACCCAACGAGCGAAGGGTATGATATTATGGAACCGTTGATTAAAAATGCCATAGAGAAGGCTCTTTGATTTATCATCGCTTGAAGTAGGAATAATCCAACTATAAGAAATGGGAGGATTGCATGAATAGATTCAGCCGTAATGAACGATCAGTCTATATCTGCAATCCTCCTTAATTTATGCTTTAGAGAGTGGTACATTATGTCTTTTCAATTTTATATTTTTCATTGAAGGTGACGTATAGACATAAAAAAAGGAGCAACGCCTTGCTCCAACCTTTGTTAACCTTAAATCTAATACTATGAAAAACACAGTGCAAAGATACGGGATTCCGGTAACTTTGCAAATTATCAGCCCTTAATTGGTGTTTTTATAACACTAATTAATAGACTAAATGCGAAGTTACAGGTTTGTTAAGAGTTTCAGCCCTTAACAATCAGGCTATAATAGGTGAACAATGGGGAAATTTTATCCCCATTTCTCTTTCATCAAGTCCTCCAGTTTCAATAATTCGTCACGATATTGTGCGGCTTCGATAAATTCAAGTTTCTTGGCTGCTTCCTGCATCAGTTTGCGGGTACGCTCGATACTCTTTTCCATCTGCGCTTTACTCATATACTGCACTATCGGATCTGCTGCGATATTCGGAGTAGAAGGTTCTACATAAGCATGTCTTTCTTTCAACAGCTCATCTGCCTCTTTTGCATTACCGAATACAGACAAGTTTCTGGCCTTTTTAATCTGTTGCGGGGTAATTCCGTTTGCCTCATTGTATGCCAACTGCTTTTCGCGGCGACGGTTCGTTTCATCAATCGTCAGTTTCATACTATCCGTCATCTTATCAGCATACATGATTACCTTACCGTTCACATTACGCGCGGCACGTCCCGCAGTTTGTGTCAACGAACGGTGGGAGCGGAGGAATCCTTCTTTGTCTGCATCGAGAATAGCGACGAGAGACACTTCCGGAAGGTCGAGACCCTCACGAAGCAGGTTGACCCCGATAAGTACGTCATAAACTCCTTGACGGAGATCATCCATAATCTTCACACGTTCCAGTGTGTCGACATCACTATGGATATAGGTACATCTCACATTATTATTAAGAAGATATTCTGCCAGTTCTTCTGCCATTCGTTTGGTTAGTGTAGTGACGAGTACGCGTTCTTCCTTTTCAATACGGAGCTGGATTTCTTCCATTAAATCGTCAATCTGATTGAGACTCGGACGTACTTCGATGATAGGATCAAGCAGACCGGTAGGACGAATCACCTGTTCCACGACAATTCCTTCCGACTGAATCAATTCATAATCCGCCGGTGTAGCACTGACGTAGATTACTTGTTTTGCCATCTCCTGAAACTCTTCAAATTTCAACGGACGGTTGTCCATAGCGGCAGGCAATCGAAAACCATATTCCACAAGATTGATTTTTCGCGCACGGTCTCCTCCATACATTGCACGGATTTGGGGTACGCTTACGTGGCTTTCGTCGATAACGATCAGGAAATCATCCGGAAAGAAATCGAGCAAACAATAGGGGCGGGTACCGGCAGCACGGCCGTCAAAATAACGGGAATAATTCTCAATTCCGGAACAATGTCCCAATTCCCGGATCATTTCCATATCGTAAGTTACTCGCTCATACAATCGTTTGGCCTCGTATTCTTTGCCGATAGATTCGAAGAAAGCTACTTGCTTGGTCAAATCATCCTCTATTTCATGAATAGCACGGAGAGTAGCCTCTTTGGTAGTCATGAACAGGTTGGCCGGATAAATCTTATAGGCGTCAAATGGTGCGATAGTGACTCCTGTGATAGGATCTACCTCTTCGATGCCGTCAATCTCATCCCCCCAAAAGGTGACACGGAGCAGGTTGTCGGTATAAGCCAGATAAATATCCACCGTGTCGCCCTTGACCCGGAAATTTCCACGGTTCAAGTCGATATCATTGCGGACATACAAACTGTCTACCAAACGACGTAGAAACACATTGCGGTCTATCATCCGTCCCCGTTCTATTTCGATGACATTTTTGTAGAAGTCCGAAGGATTTCCCATACCGTAGATACAAGATACGGAAGAAACCACTACCACGTCTTTTCTTCCGGAGAGTAGGGCGGAAGTGGCAGAGAGTCGGAGCTTGTCGATTTCGTCATTGATGGCGAGATCCTTCTCTATATATGTATCACTGTTCGGCAGATAAGCTTCCGGCTGGTAATAATCATAGTAAGAAACGTAATATTCTACCGCATTATTGGGGAAAAATCCTTTAAACTCACTATAGAGCTGGGCAGCCAGTGTTTTGTTATGGCTCAAAATCAACGTGGGTTTATTGATATTGGCGATCACATTGGCAATGGTAAATGTTTTTCCCGACCCGGTCACTCCCAATAAAGTCTGTGCGGGAACTCCCTGAAGTACCCCTTCAGTAAGTTGTGCTATAGCTTCCGGCTGATCTCCGGTAGGTTTATAAGCTGATGTTAGTTCATAATTCATAGTTAAATCCTAAAAAGTGGAGCAATATTCGGTAAAATAATCGAGATAACAAATCTTTTTTCCAAATAAATCCTTTACTTTGCAACATATTAATATCAAAAAACAGATTCATACAACTAGTAATACCAGAAACACATGATTTGGAATGAGAGCATTGAGTGTATGGACCGCGAAAGTCTTCGCAAGATTCAAAGCATACGACTCAAGAAAATTGTAGATTACGTTTATCACAACACGCCTTTCTATCGAAAGAAGATGCAGGAAATGGGGATTACTCCCGATGACATCAATAGTATTGATGATATTGTAAAACTGCCGTTTACCACGAAACATGATTTAAGAGATAATTATCCGTTCGGACTTTGTGCCGTGCCGATGAGCCAAATTGTACGTATTCATGCTTCTTCCGGAACAACCGGAAAACCGACGGTTGTTGGATATACCCGTAAGGACTTGTCTACATGGGCGGAATGTATATCGCGTGCTTTTACCGCTTATGGAGCGGGGCGTTCTGATATTTTTCAGGTATCTTATGGATACGGACTGTTCACGGGCGGATTGGGAGCACATGCAGGAGCCGAAAATATCGGTGCTTCTGTTATTCCGATGTCCAGTGGTAACACGGAAAAACAGATAACCTTGATGCATGATTTCGGATCGACAGTGCTTTGTTGTACTCCTTCCTATGCGCTTTATCTGGCAGATGCAATCAAAGATTCCGGTTTGCCACGTGAAGAATTCCAACTGAAAGTCGGTGCTTTCGGTGCAGAACCCTGGACGGAAAATATGCGTCATGAGATAGAAGAAAACCTGGGAATCAAAGCATACGATATTTATGGATTGAGTGAGATTGCCGGACCGGGTGTCGGGTACGAGTGCGAATGTCAGCACGGGACTCACTTGAATGAAGACCATTACTTCCCGGAAATCATCGACCCGAATACATTGCAACCGGTGGAATCCGGTCAAACGGGCGAACTGGTATTTACTCATTTAACTAAAGAGGGTATGCCGTTGCTTCGTTACCGTACGCGTGATTTGACGGCCTTGCATCATGATAAATGTTCCTGTGGCCGTACATTGGTACGTATGGATCGTATTTTGGGACGTAGTGATGATATGTTGATTATCCGCGGTGTGAATGTATTCCCGACGCAGATTGAATCAGTCATTCTTGAAATGGAAGAGTTTGAACCGCATTATTTGTTGATAGTAGGTCGTGAAAACAATACCGATACAATGGAACTCCAGGTTGAAGTACGTCCGGAATTCTATTCGGATGAGATCAACAAAATGCTGGCTTTGAAGAAGAAACTGGGAGGACGTTTGCAAAGCGTACTCGGACTGGGAGTCAACGTGAAACTGGTAGAGCCTCGCAGCATTGAACGCAGCGTAGGTAAAGCGAAACGTGTAATTGATAACAGAAAAATGTAAATAAGTATTAGGTATTAAGTATTAAGTATTGACCATGCGGGTGATCTTGGAACTACGGTAATACTTGTTACCTAATACCTAATGCTTGTTACTTAATACTTATTACTTAATACTTTAATAAATATGGTAGCAAAACAACTTTCTATTTTTTTGGAAAATAAGTCAGGCCGTTTGACGGAAGTGACTGAAGTGCTGGCGAAAGAAAATATCAATCTTTCTGCCTTGTGCATTGCCGAAAATGCTGATTTTGGTATTTTGCGTGGAATTGTATCCGATCCGGATAGAGCATACAAAGCTTTAAAAGATAATCATTTTGCAGTGAATGTGACTGATGTAGTAGGTATAAGCTGTCCCAATGTGTCGGGTGCTTTGGCAAAAGTGCTGGGATATTTATCAGAAGAGGGTGTATTTATTGAATATATGTATTCGTTTGCCAATAACCATATTGCAAATGTAGTGATCCGCCCCAGCAACCTGGATAAGTGTATCGAGGTGTTGAAAGAAAAGAAAGTCGATCTACTGGCTGCAAGTGACTTGTATAAGCTGTAAATATACAGTGAGCAATAAATAATGAACGGTAAACAGTTGTGTTATCCAATTCAAGGACAGCGCAATTGCTTACCGTTTTTACTATAAATATAGTGACGCTATCCGGTGAAGATAGCGACGGTATATGCCAACGATACCGTCACTATCCCGAACACATACCGTCACTATTGTGATTCGTTTATAATCTGCTGTTTATAGTTTGTCGTTTGTAATTCGACGTCATTTTCTCTCCTTTTGTCGATGTTTAACGCCTTTTATGTATTAAAAAACACAGATTAATTGCTAAATTCCCAGCGAATAAGTAACTTTGCGCATTATTTTTAAATAGGATGAAGAAAAATATCATTATAACTTTGCTTGCAGCGGCTACTCTTACATCATGTGGGGAGTATAATAAATTGCTGAAAAGCACCGATTACGAATACAAGTACGAAGCCGCCAAAAACTATTTTGCGAAGGGACAGTATAATCGTTCAGCTACGTTGCTGAATGAGTTGATAACCATTCTGAAAGGAACCGATAAAGCGGAAGAATCTTTGTATATGTTGGGAATGAGCTACTATAATCAGAAAGATTATCAGACAGCAGCCCAGACATTTATTACCTATTTCAATACATATCCTCGTGGTACTTTTACCGAATTGGCACGTTTCCATGCAGGTAAGGCTTTATTTCTGGATACTCCGGAACCACGTTTGGATCAGTCAAGTACTTATCAGGCTATCCAGCAATTGCAGATGTTCATGGAGTATTTCCCGAACAGCACAAAGAAGCAGGAAGCACAGGATATGATTTTTGCTTTACAGGATAAACTGGTTTTGAAAGAGCTTTATTCAGCAAGGTTATATTATAATCTGGGTAATTATTTAGGCAATAACTATGAGTCTTGTGTAATCACAGCTCAAAATGCATTGAAGGATTATCCTTATACTGATTATCGTGAAGAACTTTCCATTTTGGTTCTGCGTGCAAGACACGAAATGGCTATCTATAGCGTTGAAGACAAGAAGATGGATCGTTACCGCGAAACGATTGATGAATATTACGCTTTTAAGAATGAATTTCCTGAAAGTAAATATTTGAAAGAAGCCGAGAAGATATTCAATGAATCACAAAAAGTAATTAAAGACTAAATTTAAATAGATTTATGGACTACAAAAAAACGAATGCTCCTGCTACAACAGTAACCCGTGACATGATGGAACTCTGTGCTGATACAGGTAATGTTTATGAAACAGTTGCCATTATTGGTAAGCGTGCTAATCAGATCAGTGTAGAAATCAAAAACGATCTTTCTAAGAAACTGGCAGAGTTTGCTTCTTACAATGACAATTTGGAAGAAGTGTTTGAAAATAGAGAGCAAATCGAAATTTCTCGTTATTATGAGAAATTGCCGAAACCGGACTTGATTGCTACGCAAGAATACATCGAAGGGAAAATATATTATAGAAATCCGGCTAAGGAGAAAGAAAAACTTCAGTAATTTATTTTCTGACGAAGAATTTGATAGTCAAGTAGTAAGTGGGATGATGATCCCTGCTCCTTATTGCTTGGCTATTATTGTTTAACTCAACTACTATTTAGAATACTTATGATTCAACGAATTCAAACTGTTTATTTATTGATTGTTGTAGGATTGCTGATTACAGCCATGTGTTTGCCGATGGGTTACTTCATTGACGCGATGGGAGAACATCCTTTTAAGGCATTAGGATTGGAAGTAAACGGTGCTATTCAGTCTACATGGGGCTTATTCGGAATTCTGATGGTTAGCACCATCGTGGCTGTGGCTACTATCTTTTTGTATAAGAACCGTATGTTGCAGATTCGCATGACAATTTTCAATAGCTTATTATTGGTAGGTTATTACATTGCTGCCCTTGCTTTTTATTTTGCATTGAAGAATGATGAAAATATGTTCCGTATAGGCTGGGCATTGTGTTTGCCGCTTGTTTCTATCATCCTGAATATACTGGCTATCCGTGCTATCGGACGGGATGAGGTGATGGTAAAAGCTGCGGATAGATTGCGATAAAAAGGACTAAAGTCCCCAGAAATAGAAATCCCCGCTAATTCGTTTAGAGTTAGTGGGGATTTTTTAGTTCGTTATGAATGGGATTTTGTTTATAAATGAGAGGTTTTAATCTCTTCCTCCTTGAAAGAGGGGTTATTTCTTCAAATCAAATAAATATGTGAGCTTTATGGTAATGGTTCCATGCGCTGCACGGGCGAAATAATCTTTTTTAGTAGTGCTGTAGAAATCAGACAGGGCAAAGTAATAACGGCCTTCAACGATGAAGCTACCAGCTTTCTTTGTTCTAAGTTCTACACCACCGCCACCGGCAATACCATAGTCAAATTTATTTTGAATCTTAACTCCGTACAGGGCTTTCTGTGTATCAGATAAGCTATTCATATCAATACCTTTTATTGTTTCCGATTCACTGATTAGAAAGCTGATTTGAGGACCTGCATGGACAAAGAATTGCAATCCTCTGTCTCGTCCGAAAGCGAGGTGAGCGAGGAAAGGAATATCTATATAAGTCATTTTGCGGGTGTAAGTTTTAGTAGGGTCCTTCGAAGTGACTTCATATCCGTTGGCGTCCAGTGATATTGTTTCAAATAATTGGTCCCAGCCTCGTTGCGAGACATTCAACTCGACCTGTGCGCCACAAATCATGGCAAAATACTTCTCGGATATATAACGTGCTGTCAAACCTCCGGTAATTCCCATCAGGCTATTTTGCTTGATGGTGGGAGTAAAAGAAGCACTGTTTAAATTGACACCTCCATTGATACCTACCGATAAATTGTTTCGTGCTTCTCCGATTTGAGCGACAGCAGGAAGGGCAAATCCTGTAAGTAGGAGTGTTGCGATCAAAAATGGTTTTATCTTTATCATTTTCGTATTATTCGAAGTCAAGTTTTACTAATTCAAAATTCTTAGTGAAACGTATGAAGAACACCTTTTTATTAATAAATCCTCCCCAGTTGTTTACACGCTCGAATTTGAATCCGGTCTGGATGGGAGTCAGGTTCATTTTAGGCAGATTGTTTTCCAGTTCCGAGCCATAAAGCGATAATCCTTTCAGGAAGAAGAAGCCGGTGTCAAAACCCAGCATTGCGTAATTAGGGTATTTGCTTGCCAAATCTTTGCTATACCATTTATGGTAAGCATTGGTAAACTGCACAGCTGCCGGGAACAACGTATTCGTATAGAATGAAGAATAGAAATATACATCCAATTCAAAGAAGTTTTCCAGATGATCTCTGGTATAGGTCTGCCATTCCGGATAGCCGAACAGATGAATATTCTCTGCAGGATTCTCTCTGACTAACAGCGTCAGTTGAGGAAGTATCTTAATTAGTAAGACGTTGTTGCCTGATGTCGGAATAAAGATGTTTTCTTTATCACTGCGGAGCGCTGCTTTCAACGTTTCTTTCGTTGCGCTTTCACTGACGGTTCTCATTGGAATTCCTTTACTTTTCAACTCTTGTTTCAAGCCGCTGATAAATTCCGCTTTCTCCTTATCAACGCTCGCCGGTTCTATGAAGATAACGTTTGCATTGGGGAATTGACGGGTGAAGTGCTCGTAAACTTCTGAATATAAGTAAGATTGAGGCGTGTTGATCTGATAAACTGCCGGATTATTGAATACCTCTTCTCCTTTTTGAGAGAAAGGAATCACCAGACGTATGTCGTTCTTCTCTGCGAAGTCGGACAATGGCTTTATTTGATTCTGATGCATCGGACCGAAGATGATATTCATACTTTTCATCTCGTTCTTGGCAAGAATCGTATTTAATGTAGAAACTTCTTTTCCGCAATCATATACATATAGATCAAGAGAAATACCTGTACGTTTCAGACTGTCTACTGCCATCAGGAAACCTTCGTAATATTCCACCATGCGTTTGTCTTCCTGGAAAGGCAGCAATAAAGCAGCTTTAATGGTAGACAGCTTTTGGGGAGTCTCTTTACTTTTGCGGAAAAGCTCGCTATTGCTGGGAGGAATAGCGTAAGGATCTTCCTTCTGTGTAGGTTGCACGGTCGTTGCTACCGGGTAAGGGATGCAAAGGAATTGTCCCTTTTTCATGCCTTTTTTCAGTTCCGGGTTAGCTGCAATTAACTCCTGCTCGCTGATTCCATATTCACGGCTCACGCTAAAAATAGTCTCTTTGCGTTTTACCTTATGCATATCCTTGCATTTCGGAACAACAGGGCCTTGAATGGTGGTCTGTTCGGTAGGCGTTTGAGTTGCAGTAGCAGTTTGCTCTTCTTTTTTCTGTGGAATCAGGATAACCTGTCCGATACGGAAATTTTCGGCACTCAAACCGGGGTTTGCTTCACAAATATCTTTGGCGGATACATTATACATGGTTGTCAGTTTGTATAGTGTTTCTCCGGCTTGAATCGTATGGAATGTTTCTCCCTTCTGACTCTCTTTCCCTGTAGGGATTTTGATTGTCTGTCCGGCATAGATCTTTTCGTCACAGCCCGGATTCAGACGTATGATGTCTGATGTAGTGACATTATACATCTTGGAGATGGAGTATAAACTTTGTCCTTTTTCGATGGTATGCAAGAAATATGATTGGTTTTCCTGTGCATAACTGATAGCATATGAAACGCTTATAAAAAGCAGAAATAAGAATATACGGTTTATCGGTTTCATCAAATTATAACTATTGGTTCTTGAAATCAAGGAACAAAGGTACAAATAATGCCCTATATCTTCATAAGATTTGAGTTAAGAAAATAATATTGTGCTTTTTTAGGAGCATATTTCGGGCGGAAACATTAATTTTGCAACATTTATGGAAGGATATGAATATGCAGGAAACAGAATATATTAATGTGTACGGTGCGCGCGTGCACAATTTAAAGGATATTGATGCCGAAATTCCCCGTAACAGTTTGACTGTTATCACCGGATTGAGTGGTAGTGGAAAATCTTCTTTAGCCTTCGATACGATTTTTGCCGAAGGACAGCGCCGCTATATCGAAACTTTTTCAGCGTATGCCCGTAACTTCTTGGGCAATCTGGAACGTCCGGATGTCGATAAGATAACTGGTTTGAGTCCGGTTATCTCCATTGAACAGAAAACAACGAATAAAAATCCCCGTTCTACCGTAGGAACGACTACGGAGATATATGATTATCTCCGTTTGCTGTATGCCCGTGCGGGAGTGGCTTATTCGTATCTGTCGGGTGAGGAGATGGTGAAATATACCGAAGAGCAGATTCTGGACTTGATTCTGAAAGATTATAAAGGAAAGAAAATATATCTGCTGGCGCCATTGGTACGTTCACGTAAAGGACATTATAGAGAACTTTTTGAACAGATACGCAAGAAAGGATATTTATATGTGCGGGTGGACGGAGAAGTGCGTGAAATCACGCATGGTATGAAACTCGACCGCTATAAAAATCACGATGTAGAAGTGGTTATTGATAAATTAGTGGTAGCGGAGAAAGATGACCGGCGCTTGAAACAGAGTGTGGCAACCGCTATGCGCCAGGGAGATGGGTTGATGATGATTCTGGATGCCCAATCTGAAAGTATCCGTCATTATAGTAAGCGGCTCATGTGTCCCGTCACCGGATTGTCTTATCGTGAACCGGCTCCGCATAACTTCTCATTCAATTCACCGCAAGGAGCATGTCCGAAGTGTAAGGGATTGGGAGTAGTCAATCAGATTGATGTGGATAAAGTGATTCCCGATCGTGAACTTTCTATTTATGAAGGAGCGATAGCACCTTTGGGAAAATATAAGAATGCAATGATTTTCTGGCAAATTGGTGCTTTGCTGGAGAAGTACGACGCAACACTGAAAACTCCGATAAAGGAGTTGCCGGACGATGCGATTGATGAAGTCTTGTACGGTTCTGATGAACGGATTAAAATCAAGAGTTCGCTGATCGGTACTTCCTCCGATTACTTTGTTACTTACGAAGGAGTGGTGAAGTATATTCAGATGTTACAGGAAAAGGATGCTTCTGCAACAGCACAGAAATGGGCGGAACAATTTGCCAAAACAACGGTTTGTCCCGAATGTAAAGGGGCTCGTTTGAATAAGGAAGCTTTGCATTTCCGTATCCATGATAAGAATATCAATGAATTGGCGAATATGGATATCAACGAGTTGTACGACTGGTTGATGAAGGTGGATGAGTTTCTTTCCGATAAGCAGAAGAAAATATCAGTGGAGATTCTGAAAGAGATTCGCACACGTTTGAAGTTCTTGCTGGACGTGGGTTTGGATTATCTGGCATTGAATCGTAGCTCTGTTAGTCTTTCCGGTGGTGAGAGTCAGCGTATCCGCTTGGCTACACAGATTGGTTCGCAATTAGTGAATGTACTTTATATTCTCGACGAGCCGAGTATCGGTCTGCATCAGCGTGATAATCTGCGTCTTATCAACTCGTTGAAAGAACTCCGCGACATGGGGAACTCCGTGATTGTAGTGGAACATGATAAGGATATGATGTTAGCTGCCGACTATGTCATCGATATGGGTCCGAAAGCCGGACGTCTCGGAGGCGAAGTCGTTTTCGCTGGAACCCCGCAGGAGATGCTGAATACAGATACAATGACTTCGCAATATCTGAATGGCAAGATGAAGATAGAAATCCCTGCCAAGCGTAGAAAAGGAAATGGGAAATCTATCTGGCTGAAAGGAGCGAAGGGGAATAACCTGAAGAATGTAGATGTTGAATTTCCGTTAGGTAAATTGATTTGCGTAACTGGTGTATCAGGAAGTGGAAAATCCACCTTGATTAATGAAACTTTGCAGCCGATTCTTTCACAGAAATTCTATCGTTCTTTACAAGATCCTTTGGAATACGATTCGATTGAAGGGTTGGAAAATATAGATAAGGTAGTAGATGTGGATCAATCACCTTTGGGACGTACGCCACGCTCCAATCCTGCGACTTATACCGGTGTGTTTTCTGATATCCGTAACCTGTTTGTAGGTCTGCCGGAAGCTAAGATTCGCGGTTATAAACCGGGACGTTTCTCCTTTAATGTTGCAGGTGGGCGTTGTGAAGCATGTACGGGAAATGGTTATAAGACGATTGAAATGAATTTCCTTCCTGACGTATATGTGCCTTGTGAGGTTTGTCACGGTAAACGTTATAACCGGGAAACACTGGAAGTGCGTTTCAAGGGAAAATCAATTGCCGATGTACTTGACATGACGATCAACCGTGCTGTGGAATTCTTTGAAAATGTGCCGCAAATCTTGAATAAGATTAAAGTCTTGCAGGATGTCGGACTTGGGTATATAAAACTGGGACAATCTTCTACCACTCTTTCCGGTGGAGAAAGCCAGCGTGTGAAACTGGCAACGGAGCTATCAAAAAGAGATACGGGCAAAACTCTTTATATCCTTGACGAACCGACTACCGGACTTCATTTTGAAGATATCCGTGTGTTGATGGGAGTATTGAATAAGCTTGTAGATAAAGGTAATACTGTTATCGTCATCGAGCACAATCTGGATGTGATTAAAATGGCGGATTATATTATCGATATGGGCCCTGAAGGTGGTAAGGGCGGGGGAGAACTCCTTAGTTACGGAACACCGGAAGAAGTTGCGAAGAGCCCTAAAGGATATACACCTAAGTTTCTTCGCGAAGAGCTGGGTCTCTAATTTAAATCATAGAGTGCCAACTTATCGGACAATCTTCGATGAGTTGGCACTTATCATATCATATTCTTTATTTATCAGATATAGAACTTATAAATACAACGAAAATGAAAATCAATAAAACAAATGCCGCACGGCTGTTAGATAAAGCTAAGATAGCCTATGAATTAATTCCCTACGAAGTAGATGAAAACGACTTGAGTGCTGTTCATGTGGCAGCAAGTTTAGGAGAGAATATCGAGCAGGTCTTTAAAACGCTTGTTCTGCACGGCGATAAAAGCGGATATTTTGTCTGTGTCATTCCGGGAGAACATGAAGTTGATTTGAAACTGGCAGCTAAAGCTTCGGGTAACAAGAAGTGTGAGTTGATTCCCGTAAAAGAACTTCTGCCACTTACTGGATATATCCGGGGAGGTTGTTCGCCGATCGGTATGAAAAAGCATTTTCCTACTTATATTCATGAAACCAGCCAACAATTTCCGTATATTTATGTAAGTGCCGGTGTACGGGGACTTCAGATAAAAATAGCTCCGGAAGATTTGATTCGTGAATCCAGGGCGGAAATTTGTCGTTTATTTGAGGAGTAGTTTAACAAATCATTGTGCAAAAACTCGAGAAAAAGTATATATTTGCAAAATATATGTGGTATCGACCATTAAATCATTAATTTAATAATTTATATTCTATGTTTAACAAACACCCTAAAGGACTGATAGCAGCCGCTTTAGCCAATCTAGGTGAGCGTTTTGGCTTTTATACTATGATGGCTATCCTTGTGCTTTTCTTGCAAGCCAAGTTTGGAATGAATGGAAAAGAAGCAGGATTTATTTACTCAACTTTTTATTTTTCTATTTACATTTTGGCGTTGGTCGGAGGTATTATTGCCGATAAAACGAGGAACTACAAAGGAACTATTTTCACAGGAATTGTGTTAATGGCAGTTGGTTATTTATTATTGGCTATTCCATCTAAGACTCCGGTAGATAACAAGATGCTCTATCTGGTTATTACTTGTGCTAGTTTGTTTGTTATTGCATTTGGAAACGGATTATTTAAAGGAAATTTGCAGGCATTGGTAGGACAGATGTACGATAATCCTCAATATGCCAACATGCGTGACTCCGGTTTCTCTTTATTTTATATGTTTATTAATATCGGTGCTATTTTTGCTCCGTTTGCAGCTGTAGGCGTGCGTAACTGGTGGTTATCTACTTTCGGTTATAATTATGATGCTGACCTTCCTGCTTTGTGTCATGGTCAATTAGCAGGTACTTTGTCGCCTGAAGCTACTGAAACTTATCATACCTTAGTTACCAAAGCTTCTACTGCTCCTGTACAAGACTATACGGCTTTCGCTTCAGATTATTTGAATGTCTTTACTACTGGATTCCATTACGCATTCGGGGTAGCTATTATTGCTATGGCTATTTCTTTAACCATTTATTGGTTGAATAAGAAAAACTTCCCGGATCCCAGCAAAAAGACCGTTGCTTCTTCAGCATCTTCTACAGTTGTAGAAATGAGTGCACAGGAAGTAAAACAACGTATGTATGCTCTGTTTGCTGTATTTGGTGTTGTTATTTTCTTTTGGTTTTCATTCCATCAAAATGGTCTGACTTTGACTTATTTTGCGAAAGAATATACTGACTTGAATCTGTTTGGTATGCCTATTTCAGCAGAGCTCTTCCAATCGTTAAATCCATTTTTTGTAGTGTTCCTGACTCCGGTGATTATGGCTATTTTTGCAAGTCAGCGTAGACGTGGTAAAGAGCCTTCGACTCCTAAAAAGATTGCCATCGGTATGGGAATTGCTGCATTGGCATTTATTGTAATGGCAGTTGGATCTTATTTTGCTAATTTGCCGTTGCATGAGGATATTGTAGCTGTTGGAACTTCACCAGTGAAAGTTACTCCATTTTTATTGATGCTGACCTATCTGATCTTAACAGTAGCTGAACTGTATATCTCTCCATTGGGAATTTCATTTGTATCTAAGGTTGCTCCTCCTAAATATCAAGGTATTATGCAAGGAGGATGGCTGGGAGCAACAGCACTGGGTAATCAGTTGCTAGTGATTGGTGCTATCCTGTACGAATCAATTCCTATTTGGATGACATGGACTGTGTTTGTTGTAGCTTGTACGATTTCAATGTTTACAATGATTTTCATGTTAAAATGGCTGGAACGTGTAGCGAAATAAAATCTTGCCATTAACTAAATAAACAAAATGCCCCGGAACAAGTATCATAAATGTTCCGGGGCATTTTGTTTGTATATCAAATATCCAGTCCCATAATATAATCATTCATATAATACCCGTTACCAATCGGGAAATCACCTTCCCGCAACTTTCTCATTCCCATGTGCTCGTAAAACTGCAAAGCCTTATTATTACGATTTACGTTGAGCTCCATCAAACAAGGTTCCGGGTGTATTTCTTTGATACACTTGATTGCTTCCTTGAATAAAAAACTGCCGCAATGCGTGCCCTGAAAACGGGGGAGGACATATATCTTCTGAAGATGGAATACATCCTTTTCCTGTTGTTGAATGGAAACGTATCCGCATGGTTCATTCTCTTTATAAGCAATGGAGTACACATGTCCCTCTTCCTCCATTTGTTTGCGCACATTGGAAGGTGCATACATCCAGTCCATCATATAATCCAGTTGTTCGGGAGATAAAATTTCCTTGTAGGTGGCGGGGAATACCTCCTTTGCCATCTTATGAATAAGCTTCGCAATCGGCTACCGTTGCTTTTCGAATTGTAAACATATGTATTTTCTATTTCTTGGTTTAACGGGCACAAATATAGCCATTATTTCTTTTTATAATAAGGTGGAGAGTCTCTAATGTTTTAATTATTATTAATTTATAGTACTTTGTAATGCAAGGTACTAAAGTAATGCATATATTTGTGCATCTAAAAGAAGTGAATAATGAAAGTAGACAATGTAAAATCACAGATGAGGAAAGGCATGCTTGAATATTGTATCATGCTTTTGTTGCACAAGGAGCCCGCTTATGCTTCTGATATTATTCAGAAATTGAAAGAAGCCCAACTGATTGTAGTGGAAGGCACCTTGTATCCATTGCTTACCCGTCTGAAAAATGATGACCTGTTAAGTTATGAGTGGGTAGAATCTACCCAGGGACCTCCCCGCAAATACTATAAACTCACTGAACAAGGAGAAGTCTTTTTGGGAGAGCTGGAAATTTCCTGGAAAGAACTTAACGATACAGTGAATCATATAGCCAATAGATAATCCGAAAAAGAAGAAATAAAAATGAAAAAGACATTGACCATAAATTTAGGAGGAATTGTCTATCATATAGATGACGATGCCTACCGACTGTTAGATAATTATCTGTCTAATTTGAAGCATTACTTTCGTAAACAGGAGGGTGCGGAAGAGATCGTAAACGATATTGAGATGCGTATTGCCGAACTGTTTGCCGAGAAAGTAACTGAAGGGAAACAGGTCATCACAGTTTCGGATGTAGAAGAAATTATCGCCCGCGTCGGTAAACCGGAAGACTTTGGAATTGCTGATGAGGATATGGACTCACAGAAAAGAACGGAACAAACATCGTCCGCTAATCAAGGCAGTACGCAAACCGCTGCTCAACGCCGCTGGTTCCGTGATCCGGATAATAAATTGTTGGGAGGCGTAGCGGCAGGGTTGGCAGCTTACTTCGGTTGGGATATCACATTAGTGCGTATATTGATGATTATCCTGGTATTTGTACCTTATTGCCCGATGATTATACTTTATATTATCGGATGGATCGTTATTCCGGAAGCCCGTACTGCCGCGGAAAAATTGAGTATGCGTGGAGAAGCAGTGACCATTGAGAATATTGGCAAAACAGTGACAGACGGTTTCGAACGTGTAGCGGACGGAGTTAACAACTATATGAACTCCGGCAAACCTCGTACCTTTCTTCAAAAGATAGGCGATGTATTTGTTTCCATTGCTGCTGTTCTCTTTAAAATATTTCTGGTAGCTCTTGTCATTCTCTGCTGTCCTGTCTTGTTCGTACTGGCCGTTGTACTGGTAGCACTGGTGTTTGCAGCAATTGCCGTGGCAGTTAGCGGAGGAGCACTGCTTTACGAGATGCTGCCTGCCATCGACTGGATGCCGGTTGCTTCCGTATCTCCAATGATGACACTGCTAGGTACGATTGCCGGAGTTGCCCTCATCGGCATTCCGTTAGGAGCTTTCTTGTATACTATCTTGCGGCAATTATTCCATTGGTCACCGATGGGAACGGGTTTGAAATGGTCGCTATTGATTCTATGGATATTGGGTGCAGTCATAATGATTATTAATCTTTCAGCTCTTGGCTGGCAACTGCCTTTGTATGGCTTGCACTGCTCTTAACGAAGTCTCATTCTATTAAAAAAGGATAATATTTATTCCTTTATAAGTAAATGTACCCCGATAGTGTGTCCGGGGTACATTTTTTGTTTACTCTAATTCATCATAAATCGAGAAATTTTTAGTAAGTTTGTAAATACGTATTCAGGAAATAAAAATGGGTGAACATATATGTTTTAGGAGAAACGAACGTTTAGCGACAGTCAACCCTTATTGGAGAGGAAATCCGATGGTGCGCGGGCGTTTTTTTAATCGGCAGCATCGCTTCCGTCCGGGGATGGGGAGTGTACTGAAATGGCGTCTTTCGCCCAATCCCCAACGCAAAGAGAAGAAAACAGTGAAATGGGATCCAAAAGTTTGTTATCTCCGTTCATTGGATGCAGTGGTGGGAGATTCCCTGATATGGCTCGGACATAATTCTTTCTTTCTCCAGTTAGCAGGTAAACGAATCATGTTCGATCCTGTGTTCGGCAGTATTCCTTTTGTGAAGAGACAGAGCGAGTTTCCCGCTAATCCTGACATATTTACGGGGATTGATTATCTACTTGTCAGCCATGACCATTTCGATCATTTGGATAAACAGAGTATAGCCCGTTTACTGAAGAATAACCCGCAAATGAAACTCTTTTGCGGCTTGGGAACCGGTGAGCTGATTCAGGGATGGTTTCCCGAAATGAAAGTGATTGAGGCCGGATGGTATCAACAAATGGAAGATGAGGGATTGAAGATTACTTTTCTACCGGCACAACACTGGAGCAAACGTTCCGTACGTGATGGTGGCCAGCGACTGTGGGGAGCTTTCATGCTGCAAGGAAATGGAATTTCTCTTTATTATAGCGGTGATACAGGTTATTCCAGTCACTTCCGTGAGATTCCCGATCTGTTCGGAGCACCGGATTATGCTTTGTTAGGCATTGGGGCATACAAACCTCGCTGGTTTATGCGTCCCAATCATATATCGCCTTACGAATCATTGACTGCCGCCGAGGAAATGCATGCTGGGCTTACCATTCCCATGCATTATGGCACATTCGATTTGTCTGACGAGCCTTTGCATGATCCCCCGAAAGTCTTCGCAACAGAGGCTAAGAAACGGAAGATTCCGGTGAAGATTCCCTATTTGGGAGAGATTGTGAAATTGAATAAACAGAAATAATTAGATAAGTACCTGCCATGAATTAATCGTTATTTTTCTAGGTACGGATTTCACGGTTTTTAGTGTTGTTATTGTTGCAAAGTAACCGTGTTAATCTGTGTAATCCGTGCCTAAATTATTATATAAACTAATTATGAATACATATTTACGAATAAAGAGATGAAGAAATTAGAAGTAAAAGATTTGAAAGAAAACTTTTTCGAAGCGATTGGAAAAGAGTGGATGCTGGTTACAGCCGGAACAAAAGAGAAGTTTAACACGATGACAGCAAGTTGGGGTGGCATCGGCTGGTTGTGGAATAAACCGGTTGCTTTCGTTTTTATCCGTCCCGAACGGTATACATACGAGTTTGTAGAGAAGAACGATTACCTGACACTTTCTTTCTTAGGAGAAGAAAATAAGAAAATTCACGCTGTTTGTGGTTCCAAGTCGGGACGTAATATAGATAAAGTAAAAGAAACCGGATTGAAACCTGTATTTACAGAAAAAGGAAATGTCCTGTTCGAGCAGGCACGTTTGAGTCTGGAATGTAAGAAACTTTATGCTGACACTATCAAACCGGAATGTTTTCTGGATAAAGAATCAATAGAAAAGTGGTACGGTGGTGCTCATGGAGGTTTCCATAAGATGTATATTGTAGAAATTGAAAATATTTATTCGGAGTAAATTTAGCGAACTTTTTTATAATTTTAGCCGATTTTGATGAATGCAATGGAGAAGCCCCTGAACTCAAAAGATTGAGAACAGGGGCTTCTTTTAGTTTACTATGTTTATTCTACTATGTAATTAACGTAAAATTTTATTTAGACGGAGCTTTCTTCACCCATTTGTCCAACCATTCAAAGAATGTGCGTTGCCATAGAACCCCATTCTGTGGCTTCAATACCCAGTGATTTTCATCCGGATAAATCAGCAACTCTGCAGGAACACCCCGCATCACGGCAGCATCAAAAGCAGCCATTGCCTGATTAGCCAGAATACGGTAGTCTTTTTCTCCATGAATACAGAGAATAGGAGTATCCCATTTCTCTACGAATAGGTGAGGAGAGTTGGCAAACGTACGCTGTGCCACCGGATTCTGTTTTTCCCAGTATGCGCCTCCCATATCCCAGTTGGCAAACCATTTTTCTTCAGTTTCCAGATACTGCATTTCCATGTTGAAGATACCATCATGAGCAATGAACGCTTTGAACCGTTTGTCGTGATGTCCGGCCAACCAATATACGGAGAATCCTCCGAAACTGGCACCTACGCATCCCAGACGATCTTTGTCCACATACGGCTCTTTTGCCATTTCATCAATAGCAGTGAAGTAATCCTTCATACACTGGCCACCGTAATCGCCGCTGATCTGTTCGTTCCATTCCACACCGAATCCCGGCAAACCGCGACGGTTCGGAGCAACGATGATATAATCATTAGCTGCCATAATCTGGAAGTTCCAGCGATAAGACCAGAACTGGCTTACCGGACTCTGCGGACCTCCTTCGCAGAACAGTAAAGTCGGATATTTCTTGTTCGGATCAAACTGTGGAGGATAAATCACCCATGTCAACATCTGTTTACCATCTGTTGTTTTCATCCAGCGACCTTCCACTTTACCCATTTCCAGCTGGTCATAGATTTGTTTGTTCTCCTGTGTCAGTTGAGTGGTAGAACCATCCAGTGCCACAGAGTAAATCTCATCACCCATACTCATTGAATGACGTTTCGCAATCAGCTTATCTCCGAAAAGAGCTACCCCTTCGTAATCATACATTCCTGAAGTAATAGCCTTTACCGAATCATTTGCCAGGTTAAGCGCATAAATTTGTGATTCTCCATGCCATACACCTGTGAAATAGATCACTTTAGCATCTGCTCCCCAGACAAAAGCATCCACATTCGATTCGAATGCCTTACTCACAAAACGCTTCTCGCCAGTTTCCAGGTTCATGATGAACAGACGGTTCAGATCAGCTTCGTATCCGTCACGTTCCATGCTCTGCCAGGCAATATACTTGCCGTCCGGTGAGCATTGCGGGTTGGTATCATATCCTTTGTTCTCTTCAGTAATATTTTCTGTTTTCTTAGTATTCAAGTCATAGATATAAATATCAGAGTTGGTAGAAATCGCATATTCCAGTCCTGTCTTTTTACGGCAAGTGTAAGCCACTTTGTCCGAAGTCATATTCCAGGCAAGTTGCTCAATGCCACCCCAAGGCTTCATCGGACTTTCATACGGTTCGTCGTTCAGAATATCCACAATATTGGAAATGCCGTTACCATCAAAGTCGGCAACAAAAGGATGCGGAGCGGTTGTCACCCATTCATCCCAATGTTTGTACATCAGGTCGGTAACGATGATACCGGTAGCTTTCGGCAGGTCCGGATACTTATCAGCAGTGCTTTCTTTCGTCTTTACTTGTGAAATAAACAGCAGTTTTTTGCCATCCGGTGAGATGGAATATCCTTCAATATCTCCGTCGTAGTTGGTCAGCTGCTTGCGCCCGCTACCATCCGGATTCATTTCATAAAGCTGGCTGCTTCCGTTGTCATTACTTAAGAATGCCAGTTTGGTGCCTCCCTTAATCCAAGTCACCTCATTTTCCTGATACAGGGTATGAGTGATTTGTTGATTTTCGCTTCCATCTGCGTTCATTACGAAAACTTCGCGGTTACTTTTGTTTTCCGGTACGCTGTAATACGCTACCGTATACGCAATTTTCTTTCCGTCGGGCGATACGGCGAATCCGCCGATACGTCCCATAGCCCAAAGTGCTTCGGGAGTCATGCGCTTCCCTTCGATCTTAATATCCGATTTCTCGATAAGCACCTGATCTGTCTTGCCTGCGTCTTTGGTTCCTCCGCAGGCAGCTAACAACATTGCTGCCGACATCATAATTAAATTAGCTTGTCTCATATATTTTATAAAATGTTTATTTTCTTGCGAAGATAGTGAAAAAAGGATTTAAATCTTCTTTTTCTGCCAGTTTCCTTTCTTCATATACCAGTAGCAGAACATCAGCGTGAAAGTACCATATACGCATTCCGTTGTCCAGGCAAATGCGACGTCCATCCGCAGGTACATGATGAAATATGCAGAGTATGTGACGTAGATAGCCAATACACAAAGTTCCATAGCCAGTGCAGTCCGCGTATTCCCTGTACCTGATACCGATTGGAAATAAACATTGGCAGGCACCAGTACCAGATAGGCAGAACACAATACCCACAGTGAAGGCACGGATGCTGCTCTCAAATCCGGCATATCTGTATAAATACGTAGGATCAGATCCGGAAATAGACAGAAGAATATCAGAATTGGCAATACAAATATATATCCAATGCGAATGTGCTGCCTGATAGTACCCCGTACACAATCCTGTTCACCTGCACCGATTAGATTGCTGACCAATGAACCACAGGTGGATGCAAATGCCATTGCAATCATAAACGGGATTCCCGACACGTTTCGGATAATGTTCGCGATTGCCAAAGAGCGCTCTCCCAAATGTTCCACAAATAGAAAGAACATAAACCAGGTAGACAAAGAAACAAAGTTCTGAATCATTGTCCACACAGAAACATTCAGTATTCGTTTCAGTGTTTTCCCTTGGAACTTAGGCAGTATATTCAATGCATACTTCCTGCAGTCAATCCGTTTCCAGGTATAGATAATAAAGAAAATCACCGATACCATTTCAGCCAGCGAAGAGCCGATAGCAGCACCGGCAATTCCCAATTGCGGGAAACCGAATTTTCCGAAAATCAGGATATAATTGAATACCACATTCGAAAGTACCATCACAATAGAGTTCAAAGTCAGCGTCTTGGTCTGCGTCGTACCTACAAAGAAGGCGCGGAACATCACCATGACAAAAGAGAAGAAGAACCCGTACACACGCCAATGAATATAACTCTCGGCTGCATCGTAAATGTGAGGAGACGAAATGATATTCTTGAGGATATATGGTGAGAATACGATGGAGAACGTGAATAAAATCACTGCCATGGCAAGCAGGAAATATATGCCCTGATAAAAAATGGGTCCGATTTCCTTGTAGTTTCCTTCTCCATTGCGACGCGCAATTAATATCTGGGCACCGATGCTGAAACCGAATGCCATCATGAAAATGGCAAGGTAATATACACCTGCAATGGCGGAAGCACCTAATTCGATTTCTCCGACACGTCCCAGAAAAGCAGTGTCCGTCATACCAATCATCTGTTCCATAATCAGACTGATTAGGATAGGGTAGGAGATTGTCCAGATTTGTTTATAAGAATATTTAGTTTTCATCCTATTTTATTTTTTAGAGAAAGAAAGCCGGGCAACCAAAATAGGATGTCCGGCTTTCTTAGAATATGATTCAGGAATTACTCCTTATTTTTTATTCTGTCTTTGCTGCTGCAATTGCTCTTGTTGCTTTTGCATCGCCTCCAGGCGAGCAGCAAATCCGGTCTTTTTCATTTGTTTCGGGTCTTTCTTTTTCGCTTCAAGAATAGCCAACAATTTAGTTTCGTCAGTCGTTCTACGAAGCAGAATCATAGTACCCACACTAATCAGCGTTGACACGAAGTAGTAATAGTTCAAACCTGACGGATAATCGTTCAAGACGAACAAGAACATAATCGGCATCAGATACATCATCCATTTCATAGCCGCCATTTGTGGCTGCGCTCCGGTATCCTGCATAGACATTGTGTACTTTGTGTTCAAGATGTTTGTCAACGTCATCAGCAAGCAGAACAAGCTAAGGTGATTGCCAAGGAACGGGATATGGAACGGGAATGTGATGATAGCGTCATAAGTAGAAAGGTCGTCCGCCCACAAGAAACTCTGTTGACGCAGTTCGATAGCACTCGGCACGAACATAAACAAAGCCATCAGGATAGGGAACTGCAATAACATCGGCAGACAGCCGCCCATCGGGCTTACCCCGTACTGGCTGTAAAGACCCATCACCTCCTGCTGTTTCTTCATTGCATCTTCCTGCTTCGGATATTTCTTGCTGATTTCGTCAATTTTCGGTTTCAATACACGCATCTTGGCAGAAGACATGTACGTTTTCCAGGTAGCCGGATAAACCAGCACTTTCACCATAATAGTCAGAATCAACAGAACGATACCCATGCTCAATCCCCAGCCGGACAACCAGTCGAATACGTTGATCGTGATAAACTGGTTAATCCAGCGAATCAGCGGCCAACCCAGGTAAACCAGTCGGTGAAGCTCCCATTTCTCGTCACGTCCTTTATCCAGCGCTTTCAGCGTCTTGAAGTGGTTCGGACCGAAGTAGAAGTACATCTCTGTCGGTTCTTTGCCTGACGGATCAAAGAAAGTATTCATTTCAGCAGAATAATCTTTGATATATCCGCTTCCCTGTTGTTCCATTTTTGACTTAACGGAAACCTTGTCGAAATCCTGTTCAGCGATAAATACAGACGAGAAGAACTGATTCTTGAAAGCTACCCAATCAATGCGTCCCGGCAAATCCTGACTGTCATCTTTGGCAGCAGACAAGTTGTCTACATTGTCACCTGTTACTTTATAAGTCAGTTCCGACAGACGATTCTCATAAGTGAATCCTTTTTCCAGTTGGCGGGCACGTTGTGACCAGTCGATGTCCACATACTTAGTACTAGCCAACTTGTCTTCCATGCCTGTCGCTTTGATTTCAAAGTTCATCAGGTAGCTATCCGGTTTCAGCGTATAGATGAAATCGATATAGCTTGCGCTATCCGCAGCCAGACGCATTGTAACACTACTGTCCGTCTTGTTCACAGCTTCAAAGAAATAATCTTTGGTCTGGATGGCTCCTGCCTTGTTGTAAAAGTTGAAGTTCATCGAAGCATCGTCACCGTCGAACAACATGACCGGCGTCTTTTTGTCTTGTGCCATATAATCTTTCAGCATGGCTGAATAGACACGTCCGCCTTTGGTTGTGAAAGTGATTTCCGCTACATTATTCTGGATGCTGATTTTAGAGTCGGTTCCATGCAAGGCATTGAAAAACAAAGCAGAAGAATCGGCAGCCGATGCCACCTCTTTTTGACTGTTAGCCAGTGCAGCTTCCGTTTTAGCCTTCAACGCTTCCTCCTGCTGCTGTACCACGGCAATAGAATCGTAGTATTTTTTTTGCGCAGCTATCTGTTCCTCGCTTGGACGGCTCAAAAAACTGAATCCTACCAATAATATACCTATCAGAACGAGACCTGTGATGGTGTTTTTATCCATTCTTATTTTAATTACAAATTATATAAATTACAAACTACCGGTTGTTTACCACATATCGTTAGCCGTTCACCGTTGCTTTTTCGTTTTCGATGGCAGCTTTCACAAATGCAACGAACAACGGATGAGGGTTCAGTACCGTACTGCCATATTCCGGATGGAACTGTGTACCGACAAACCATTTCAAAGTCGGGATTTCAACGATTTCTACCAGATCCGATTCCGGGTTGATACCTACACATTTCATGCCGGCAGCTTCATATCGGTCTTTATAATCATTGTTGAACTCATAGCGATGGCGGTGACGTTCCTGAATATGTTCCTGTCCGTAAGCCTGATATGCTTTCGAACCTTTCTGCAATACACATTCGTAAGCACCCAGACGCATCGTACCACCCATATTGGTGATTGCTTTCTGCTCTTCCATGATATCAATCACGTTGTGCGGAGTCTTTTCATCCATTTCACGTGAGTTGGCATCTGCGTATCCTAGTACGTTGCGTGCAAACTCAATAGCAATACATTGCATACCCAGACAAATACCGAAAGTCGGAATGTCATGTGTACGTGTATATTTGATAGCGACAAACTTGCCGTCGATACCCCGTTGACCGAATCCCGGACCAATCATTACGCCCGCCATACCTTTCAGAGCTTCACATACATTTTCGTCTGTCAGCTTCTCGCTGTTTACGAAATGAACTTCCACTTTGCGGTCATTGTAAGTACCCGCTTGCGATAAAGCTTCACGGATAGATTTGTAAGCATCCTGCAAATCGTATTTTCCAACCAGTGCAATATTGATCGGTTCTTTAGTCTCTGCAGCGTGACGACGTTCCAGGAATTTACGCCATGGGCCGAGTCCCGGAGTTTCTCCTACCGGCAGTCCCATCTTTTCGAGGATAGTGCTGTCCAGCCCTTGCGCTTGCATCAGGATAGGTACTTCGTAAATTGTTTCCGCGTCGATAGACTGCACAACGGCTTTATCGTCTACATTACAGAATTGTGCCACTTTCTTACGCAATCCGTCACTTAGCGGATGCTCGGCACGCAGTACCAGTACATCCGGCTGAATACCCACACTTTGGAGTTCCTTTACAGAATGTTGCGTCGGTTTTGTTTTCAATTCTCCGGCAGCAGCAAGATAAGGAACATAGGTCAAGTGTACGCAAAGAGCGTTCTTACCGAGTTCCCATTTCAACTGACGGATACTTTCGAGGTAGGGGAGTGATTCGATGTCACCTACCGTACCACCGATTTCAGTAATCACAAAATCAAACTTGTATTTATTACCAAGCAGTTTAACATTCCGTTTGATCTCGTCTGTGATGTGAGGAATCACCTGGATCGTTTTACCCAGATAATCTCCACGACGTTCCTTGTCAATGACGCTCTTGTAGATACGTCCCGTAGTAATGTTGTTCGCCTTTGTCGTTTGTATACCCAGGAATCGCTCATAGTGTCCCAAGTCGAGGTCGGCTTCGTGTCCGTCTACGGTTACATAGCACTCTCCGTGCTCATAAGGATTCAATGTTCCCGGGTCGATGTTGATATACGGGTCAAACTTCTGGATGGTTACATTATAACCTCTTGCTTGCAGCAACTTACCGATGGATGATGAGATGATCCCTTTTCCTAAAGAAGAGGCAACACCACCGGTGACGAAAATATACTTTGTTTCTCCCACAGCTATAACTGTTTTAATAATTGTTTACTTAGTAGTATTCTTACGAACTTAAAAACCGCAAAATTATAAAAAAAAGAGGAAGATTACAGTCTTTCGTCTCCACAATTTTATTAAAAAATGCAATTTTAAAAGAATCCTATGATTTCTGAACAAAATAATGTAGCTTTGCACTCTAAACCATAGACAAATATGATGAGAATTACTACTTTATGTTCAGCGTTTATTCTGTCAATCTTATCGTTATCGCTTTTTGCACAGGAATCTGTCGATCCCTCTCCACTTCCGACTGACTCTCTGCAGCCTGCTCCTGAAGCGATTAAACCTGCCAAAACGGTTAAATCTTCAACAGTTGTGGCAAAAGCCAGAGTCGTGAAAGCAGATACGCTTTCGGCGGAGCTTCAGAAATATTTGATGCTCAAACTGAATATGTCGGGGCCGACTCCGAAACTGGATACCGTTTCTTATTTATATAATAAGTATGTCGCGCAATTAGATTATTTGAACGATCTGTCTGTGCCGCCACGTTATATTCCGTCTGATCCCGATTATTTTCGTCTGTTCACACCATTGGCATATTATTATGCTCCGATGGCACAATATTCGAAATTGGAATGGAAGCCTATGCAATGGGACACCACTCCTCAACTGACAGCGGAACTTCTGCCTTATGATACCCTGGCATTTACCAAAACCCAGCGTGCCGAGAAAATAGTGAACAGTGCATTGATGGATCTTTATTTGGAACGTCCGAACTTGGTTGTCACTACAGAAGACCGCATCATGAGTCGTGATGTATTCCGTCACGATGTGAAGCCGAAAATATCTCCCAAAGCAAACGTTATTCATCTGTTTCAACCGGAAAATATGGATGATAATGTAGGGAAAGCCAATATGAAGATTAGTCGGCCGAACTGGTGGGTGACCGGAGGTAACGGATCGTTGCAGATTAGCCAGAACCACCTTTCGGATAACTGGTATAAGGGAGGTGAAAGTAACTTCTCCGGATTAGCCACTTTTCAGATTTTTGCCAACTATAATGACAATGAAAAGGTGCTGTTTGAGAACCAGCTGGAAGCTAAAGTAGGTATGACTTCCACTCCGTCAGATGAATACCATAAATATCTGTTCAATACAGACCAATTTCGTTTGTATAATAAATTAGGTTTGAGAGCTTTCAAGAATTGGTATTATACCATTTCGTCCGAGTTTAAGACACAGTTTTTCAATGGATATAAAGCTAACAGCGAAGAATTGGTTTCATCTTTCATGTCTCCGGCAGATTTGGCGGTCAGTGTCGGTATGGATTATAAATTGAGTAAGAAGAAATTTAATCTTTCTGTGTTTATGGCGCCGTTGACTTATAACTTGCGTTATATCGGTAATTCTGAAGTAGACGAAACAAAGTTTGGCTTAGACAAAGGAAAATGCTCTAAAAACGACTTTGGTTCCCAGTTGCAATCCACATTGAACTGGACCATCATCTCTGCAGTAACTTTAGAGTCTCGTCTCAATTATCTGACCAACTATCATTGGGCACGTGTAGAATGGGAAAATACATTCAACTTCGTTTTGAACCGTTATCTTTCTACCAAGCTCTATATACATACCCGTTTTGACGATAGCTCGAAACCGACTGAAGGAGACAGCTTCTTCCAGTTGAAAGAATTGCTTAGCTTCGGTATCAATTATAAGTGGTAAGTAAATCGAAAGAATAGAAATCAGGCGCGGAATTTCCGCGCCTGATTTGTTTAGGGATGTTGTACAAAATATGGGTGGTAAAATAGAACCAATGTGATAGCGGATTTTTCACGTCCAAGATAGTCTTAACTGTATATTTCTATTTGTATGTAAAAAAAGAAAGCGTTTTTTCTTGTTTACTATTTATAATTTTATCTATCTTTGTCACCGAATTCAATCCATTGCCTAAGGGGTATGGAAAAATGAGGGGTAAAAATACATGATCATTAAGAAAAATGACGATCGAAATCTTCTGCCAACAGATGTGATTGGCAGCAGCGTAGCGCGCTCAAAACGTTGGTTGGTGGCAATCGTACGTATTTGTCACGAGAAAAAAACGGGTGAGCGGCTTACGAAAATGGGGATCGAAAATTTCCTTCCAATTCAACAAGAAGTCCATCAATGGAGCGACCGCCGTAAAATTGTCGACCGGGTACTGCTTCCGATGATGATTTTCGTTCACGTTGATCTGCAAGAACAAAAAGAAGTCCTGACTTTATCTTCTATCAGCCGTTACATGGTATTACGTGGGGAGAGTACTCCGGCTGTTATTCCTGATCAACAAATGTTGCGATTTAAGTTTATGCTCGACTACTCGGATGAGACGATTAGCATGAGTACATCGCCATTGGCTCCGGGAGAGAAAATACGGGTAATCAAGGGACCATTGGCAGGATTGGAAGGGGAATTAGTACATGTGAATGGGAAATCGAAAGTTGCTGTTCGATTGACAATGTTAGGGTGTGCATGTGTAGATATACCGGCTGGGTGTGTAGAGCCGGTATCTGAAAATGGGGATTTACGTGATTGAGTAATCAATCTATTTTATAGGGGTATGGGGATTTTACTGCAAAAATGTAATGAAAGTCTGTAAAATAGCAGGCAGTCTATCTGACATCGGTAACCAAACAGTGGATATATTTATCGATGACCTCTCTCAAAAATAAAAATCCATAAAGTATTATGAATTATATCTTTACAAAAGATATAGTGTAGAAATGTATGTCCGTATCGAAAGATGAAGGGATTCTCTGTTGGGCTACACCAACATGGAAATCGTAGTCATAGTCCTTGTACTGATCATAATCAATCAGATAAATCAAATTTCGAAATATTATTTTATTCATTTATACTATAATGGAAAAAACATTGAAGGGCATAGTGCAATATGCCCGCAAAAATTATTTCAGTTATTGGGTTATTTTAGGTATTGACACGGCAATTTCTGTATTATGTTCGTTGGTCGCTTATGCGGTAATTCACTATATGGCGCATGTTCCAATGACCGACTGGATGCTTTGTAAGTTTGCTTGCGTTTCTTTGGTGGCAAGTGTTGCGGGCTCTTTATTATTCCATACTTATCGTAATACAATTCGTTTCTCACAGGCACGTGAACTTTGGCGTATCATGTGTGCCGTTTTATTTAAAATTACCTGTTTGGTCATTATTTCTTTTGGAGTTATATATGAGACCCAATTGCCATATAATTATAAAATATCCTATCTTCTATTTGATGGTTTATTGACTTTAGTGATCTTGACAACCTTCCGTGTATCATTGATAATCGTCTATGATTTTTTATTGGATTGGGTGAATAAAAAGAACACACGTATTCTTATTTATGGTACTAATGAAGAGAGTGTAGCCTTGAAGTTACGTCTTAGGGATAGTGCACATTATAAAGTAACCGGTTTTTATGTATATGGTAAAAATAACAGCCGACGCCGATTGGCAGATCTTCCCGTTTATTACTTTGAAAATGAATCGGATGTTGATTATATCATGCGGAAGCGCGGAATTAAGGGGATTCTGTTTGCCCGTTATGAAGATACCCGCCTGGAAGAAAAACGACTTTTGGAATATTGTAAAAACAATGAACTTAAAACATTGATAGCTCCTACTATCAGTGAAGCGGATTCTGATGGAAACTTTCATCAGTGGGTACGTCCTATCAAGATTGAGGATTTGCTGGGTCGCTCAGAAATTCATA
>OJPU01000035.1_pt1 | contig 127340 bp, 111 predicted proteins | sample 1598561 | NCBI WGS metagenome assembly OJPU01 (sample SAMN03922500, study PRJEB24848) | human gut metagenome | isolation source: stool sample | host: Homo sapiens | place: Germany | collected 2011-11 | reverse complement strand
CAGCTCATGGCGGGCGGCGGCGTTGCCCTTATCGGTGGCACCCTTGTACCTCTGCTTTCCGGCCTGTTCGGTTAAGCGGCGGGGTTAGCCTATGCAGAGCATACTTGACGCGATTAACGAATGGATAAAGGAAATCCTCATTGGAGCCATTAACGGTAATCTGTCAACTATGTTCGGGGACGTAAACGAAAAAGTCGGAACTATCGCCGCAGAGGTAGGACAAACCCCGCAGGGGTGGAACGCAGGCATATTTTCCATGATACAGAGTTTGTCGGAAAATGTGATTGTACCCATTGCGGGGCTTGTCATTACCTACGTTCTATGCGTGGAGCTTATCAGCATGGTAACGGAAAAGAACAATATGCACGATATTGACACGTTCATGTTCTTTAAGTGGTTTTTCAAGGCGTGGGTAGCGGTGTATCTCGTTACCCACACCTTTACTATCACTATGGCGGTGTTCGATATGGCGCAGCACGTTGTTTCCGGCGCAGCGGGCGTGATCGGCGGCAATACGAATATCGACGTTGACGCCGCCCTCTCGTCCATGCAAGCCGGACTTGACGCTATGGAAATCCCCGAACTGCTTTTGCTCGTTATGGAAACAAGCCTTGTGAGCCTTTGCATGAAAATCATGTCGGTGCTTATCACGGTTATCCTGTACGGCAGAATGATAGAAATTTACCTTTACTGTTCGGTATCGCCTATCCCGTTTGCAACTATGACCAACAGAGAGTGGGGGCAGATAGGCAACAACTACTTAAAAGCCCTGTTCGCCCTCGGTTTTCAAGGCTTCCTCATAATGATATGCGTCGGCATTTATGCGGTTTTGGTTGGCAGCATGATTGTAGCGGACAACCTGCACAGCGCGATTTTCTCCCTTGCAGCCTACACCGTGATTTTGTGCTTCTCCCTATTCAAAACAGGCGCACTTGCGAAGTCAATATTTAACGCCCATTAAAGACCGAAAGGAGGAGGTTTTCACTTGGCGTATGTACCCGTACCCAAAGACTTATCAAAAATCAAAACGAAAGTCGCTTTTAATCTGACAAAGCGGCAGATTATATGTTTTGCGGCAGCCCTCGCTATGGGACTACCGCTTTTCTTTTTGCTCAAAGACAGCGCGGGAACAAGCATGGCGGCATTTGCAATGATTGTCGTTATGCTTCCCTGCTTCCTCTTGGCAATGTATGAAAAACACGGGCAGCCCCTTGAAATCGTGATAAAGAACGTCATTCAGACAAAGTTTATCCGACCAAAGGAACGCCCCTATCAGACGGAAAATTTTTATGCCGTCATAGAAAAACAACGAAAACTGGAAAAGGAGGTATCGGCTATTGTCAATGGCAGAACGAAAAACCATGACCCGCGCGGTAAAAAATCCCGTGAAGCGTAAGCTGACCCGCGCAGAAAAGAAAGAAATCGCCGCCGTGATACAGGCGGCAAAGGGCGACGGGAAGCCCCGCACCGCACAACAGACCATTCCCTACTTGCAGATGTACCCGGACGGGATTTGCAGGGTAACGGAAAAGAAATACAGTAAAAGCCTTGTCTTTGAAGATATTAACTATCAGCTTGCACAGGCAGACGATAAGACAGCCATTTTTGAAAACTGGTGCGATTTTCTCAACTACTTTGACGCTTCCGTTTCGGTGCAGCTCTCTTTCATCAATCAGGGTGCAAGAAAGGAAAAGGCACAGGCGGCTATCGAAATTCCGGCGCAGGACGACGCTTTTAACTCTATCCGCAGGGAGTACGCGGATATGCTTAAAAATCAGCTTGAAAAAGGCAACAACGGACTGGAAAAGTGCAAGTACATTACCTTTTCCATTGAAGCGGACAATCTTGCGGCGGCAAAAGCCCGCCTTTCCCGTATCGAAACCGACGTACTCAATAATTTTAAGGTGCTTGGTGTAACCGCCCGCCCCATGAACGGACAGGAACGCTTGAACGTACTGCATGGGATTTTCCACCCGGAGGGCGAGCCGTTCCGTTTCTCTTGGGACTGGCTTGTACCGTCCGGGCTTACCACAAAGGACTTTATCGCCCCGTCCTCGTTCCGCTTTGGCGACGGCAGGACGTTTCGCATGGGGCGCAAGCTCGGTGCTGTTAGCTTCCTTGAAATCCTTGCGCCGGAGCTGAACGACCGTATGCTTTCGGACATTCTCGACCTTGAAAACGGAATTATCGTCAATCTGCATATCCGCAGTATCGACCAGAGCGAAGCAATCAAGACTATCAAGCGCAAAATTACCGACCTCGACAAGATGAAGATTGAGGAACAGAAAAAGGCGGTACGCAGCGGGTACGATATGGATATAATTCCGTCCGACCTTGCCACGTTCGGCAGCGAAGCGAAAAATCTCTTGCAGGATTTACAGAGCAGAAATGAAAGAATGTTTCTGCTGACGTTCCTTGTGGTAAACATGGCAGACACGAAGCGGAAACTGGATAATGACATCTTTGCTACGGCGGGCTTTGCACAGAAAAACAACTGCGCTCTGACCCGCCTTGACTATTTGCAGGAAGCGGGCTTTATGTCCTCTATTCCTCTTGGGGAGAACCTTATCCCCATTCAAAGAGGGCTTACGACCAGTAGCACCGCTATTTTTATCCCGTTCATCACGCAGGAGCTTTTCCAAAGGGGTGCAGCCCTTTACTACGGCTTAAATGCCCTTAGTAACAACATGATACTCTGCGACCGCAAGCAACTGAAAAATCCCAACGGGCTTATTCTTGGAACACCGGGAAGCGGTAAATCCTTTGCGGCAAAACGGGAAATGACAAACGCCTTTCTCATTACCGACGACGATATTATTATCTGCGACCCGGAAGCAGAATATTTTTCCCTTGTGCAGCGTTTGGGCGGGCAAGTGATACGTCTGTCGCCTGCCGGAAAAGGCATGGACGGCAAGCCCCAGTATGTGAACCCTATGGATATTAACCTCAACTACTCCGAGGACGACAACCCGCTTGCCTTGAAATCCGACTTTATCCTTTCCCTCTGCGAGCTTGTTATCGGCGGCAAAGAGGGCTTGCAGCCCGTGGAAAAGACCGTCATTGACCGCGCCGTTAGGAATGTGTACCGACCTTTCCTTGCAGACCCCGACCCGGCAAAAATGCCGATTTTGGGCGACCTCTACAACGAACTGCTGAAACAGCCGGAGCCGGAAGCTGCCCGCATTGCGGCGGCATTGGAGCTTTATGTTTCCGGCTCTCTGAACGTCTTTAACCACCGTACCAACGTGGAGCTTTCAAACCGTCTTGTCTGCTTTGATATTAAGCAGCTTGGAAAGCAGCTCAAAAAATTAGGTATGCTCATTGTGCAAGACCAGGTGTGGAACCGCGTGACCGTCAACCGCGCCGAGAAAAAGGCAACCCGTTACTATATGGACGAATTTCATTTGCTTTTGAAAGAGGAACAGACCGCAGCCTATTCTGTGGAGATTTGGAAGCGTTTTCGTAAATGGGGCGGCATACCGACGGCTATCACACAGAACGTCAAAGACCTTTTAAGCAGCCGCGAAGTCGAGAATATCTTTGAAAACTCCGATTTTGTCCTCATGCTCAATCAGGCACAGGGCGACCGGGCTATCCTTGCAAAGCAGCTTAACATCTCCCCGCAGCAGATGAAGTATGTAACCCACACCGAAGCGGGCGAGGGGCTTATCTTTTACGGGAATGTGGTGCTGCCGTTCATTGACCGCTTCCCGACGGACACCGAGCTTTACTGTCTGCTTACGACAAAGCCGGAGGAAGTGAGCAAGCCATGAAAACAGACGTAATCATCAACCGCGACGCCCTCTATGCCCTGCGGGAGCTTCCGAGCGAAAGCGTGAACTGCTGCGTCACAAGCCCGCCTTACTATGGACTAAGGGACTACGGGCTTGACGCGCAGATTGGACGTGAGGACACGCCGGAGCAGTATATCGGGCGGCTTGTGGAAGTGTTCCGGGAGCTGCGCCGGGTACTCAAAGACGACGGGACATTTTGGCTGAATATCGCAGACACATACTGCGGCAGCGGCATGAAAGCGGGCTGCAAGCAAAAGGATTTAATCGGTATTCCGTGGCTTCTTGCCTTTGCCCTGCGCTCTGACGGGTGGTATTTACGCAGCGATATTATCTGGCTGAAAGAAAACCCTATGCCGGAAAGCTGCCGCGACCGACCGAGCCGCTGCTATGAGCATATCTTTTTACTGACGAAATCAAAGAAATATTACTATGACGCTGCCGCCATTGCAGAGCCGATCGCGCCGGGAACGGCTGCGCGCTACAGGCAAGGGCGCAGCGCAGGACACAAATACGCCGAGGAAGTACCAGGACAGGGCAAGGTACAGGGTATCAATCAGCCCCGCAGCGGCAGCTATTATGACGACGCCCTTATGCCGACCACAAGAAACAAGCGGGACGTTTGGCTTATCAATACCGTACCGTACAAGGGCGGGCATTTTGCCGCCTATCCCCCGAAGCTCGCGGAAACGTGCATACTTGCGGGCTGTCCGAAAGGCGGCGTTGTGATAGACCCGTTCTTTGGAAGCGGCACCACCGGGCTTGCAGCGCAAAGCCTTGACCGCCGCTATATCGGCATTGAACTGAACGCCGAGTATTGCGCCCTTGCAGGGGCGCGGATTGGAGGTGGTAACACTTGAAAGACCCATTAAAGCCCCGCGATAAAATCACGCAGAAAATGACCCGCGACGGGGCTATCGCAGAAAATCAGACCACGGGAGACACGGAACGTATCAGCAACCGCATACGGGACGCGGATTTACAAAAGACCCCGGAACAACAGGCGGCACAGGACGCTATGCAGCTTCCCCCGGTATCTGATACAAGCCCGCTTCCCCATGTGCCGGGAGCTGCCCCCAAAGCGGACACAGGCAAAACGGAGCGCGTCATGAAGCATATCGACGCCGCCCATACACGAAAAGCCAGTAAAAAGGCAGTACGAAAAGCACAGGCAGAAGCTACCGCCGGGACGAAATCTTCCCGGCTGCAATTTACCGACGAGGAACGCGCTGCCCCGGAGCTTGAAAAGTATATCAAGAAATCCGATAAAGCCGCCGACCGCTTGGATAAGGCAAAGGCAGCTATCCCCAAAGAAAAGAAACTGGTAAAAGAGCGCACCTTTGACGAAACCACCGGGAAAGGCAAGACCCGCCTGCACTTTGAGGAAAAGGACAAGCCGCCCGGATTTAAGGAGAAGCACAACCCGCTATCCCGCCCCACACAGGAAGCCGGGATTTTGGTACATAACAAAATCCATTCTGTCGAAAAGGATAATTCCGGCGTGGAGGGCGCACACAAGAGCGAGGAAGCCGCAGAACGGGGATTGAAGTACGGGGCGCGGAAAATCAAGCAGGGCTACCGCAACCATAAGCTGAAACCCTACCGGGAAGCGGCAAAGGCAGAAAAAGCGGCTTTTCGGGCAAATATGGACTTTCAGTATCACAAGACCCTGCATGAGAACCCGCAGCTAACCAGTAACCCCATTTCCCGGTTTTGGCAGAAGCAGAAAATCAAGCGGCAGTATGCAAAGGAAGCCCGCAATACCGCAAAGGGTATCAAGGGCGCGGCAGAACGCACCCGCAAGGCGGCAGCCAAAGCCGCCGAGAAAACGAAGCAGACCGCAGCATTTGTGGCAAGGCACCCGGCGGGTGTGGCAATCGCTGTCGGGGTGCTACTGCTCTTTATCATGGTTATGTCCGGGCTGTCCTCTTGTGGGGCAATGTTTTCCGGCACGTTAAACGGCGTGCTTGGAACGTCCTATACGTCCGAGGACAGCGACCTTGTGGAAGTGGAAAACAGCTACGCAGGATTGGAAAACGAGCTGCAAAGCAGGATTGACAATATCGAGCGCGACAATCCGGGCTATGACGAGTACCGCTATGACCTTGCAAATATCGGACACAATCCCCATGAATTAGCGTCTTATCTGACCGCAAAATACCAAAGCTACACCTGCGCCGAGGTACAGAGCGAATTACAGCGGATTTTCAATCAACAATACAAGCTGACGCTAACCGAGGAAGTGGAAATACGCTACCGGGAGGAAGAACGCACCGACACATGGACAGATGAGGACGGCAACGAGCATACGGACACCTACACGGTACAAGTGCCTTATGAGTATTACATCTTGAACGTCAAGCTGACGAATACCCCACTATCCACCATTGCGGAAAACAATCTGACCCCGGAACAACTGGAAATGTACCGGGTGTACTTACAGACAAGCGGGAACAAGCCCCTTATCTTTGGCGGCGGCTCTCCCGACACTTCCGCGTCGGAAGATTTAAGCGGCGTGGACTTTGTAAACGGAACGCGCCCCGGCAATACCGCTATCGTTGACCTTGCAAAACGGCAAGTCGGAAATGTGGGCGGCTATCCGTATTGGAGCTGGTACGGCTTTAATTCCCGCGTGGAATGGTGCGCCTGTTTCGTGTCCTGGTGCTACGGGCAAATGGGACTTTCCGAGCCGCGCTTTGCCGCCTGCCAGTCGCAGGGTATTCCGTGGTTTACTTCTCACGGACAATGGGGAGCGCGGGGCTATGAAAACATTGCCCCCGGCGACGCTATCTTTTTTGACTGGGATTTAGACGGCAGCGCAGACCATGTAGGACTTGTTATCGGCAGGGACGAAAGCCGCGTCTATACCGTGGAGGGCAATTCCGGCGACGCCTGCAAGATTAAGAGCTATCCCCTTGACTATGCCTGTATCAAAGGGTACGGGCTGATGAACTGGAACTGACACATTTTTTGAAAATCGAAAGGAGAAAAATTTTATGGCAATGAGTAAAATCGAAAGAATTGACAAGGAAATCCAAAAGACCCGTGAGAAAATCACGGAGTATCAGAACAGGCTGCGCGGACTGGAAGCACAGAAAACCGAAGCGGAAAATCTGCAAATCGTTCAGCTTGTGCGCTCTATGCGCCTTACCCCGCAGGAGCTTACCGCTATGCTTGCGGGCGGAGGTATTCCGGGCATTGCCCCTATGCCCGCAGACTATGAGGAACAGGAGGACAATGCAGATGAAGAATAAAATCCTTGCAAGCCTTACCGTACTTTGCGCCGCCCTTGTCCTTGTGGGCGGCTTTTCCGTTACCGCCTATGCACAGACCCCGACGGAAGAAACCGACGACAGCGGCGTAATCGTGGAAACCGAGCCGCAGCCCTTGACCCCGGAGGGCAACATGACCCTTGTGGACGACATTGACGGGGACGCTGCCGAGGATAAGCAGTTTATCGTCGTGAAAAGCAAAGGTGGCAACTATTTTTACATTATCGTTGACCGGGCAGCCGAGGGGGAAAATTCCGTCCACTTCCTAAATCAAGTAGACGAAAGCGACCTTATGGCGATTATCGGGGAGGAACAGACCGAACAACCCCCGGCTGTCTGCAACTGTACCGAGAAATGCAAGGCGGGCGAAGTAAACACCGCCTGCCCCGCCTGCTCTGTCAACATGGATAGCTGCACAGGCAAGGAAGCCACGCCGGAGGAACCCGCCGAGCAGGAGCAGCCCCAGAACGGCATGGGCGGGCTTTTGATTTTCCTTGTCGTGGGCTTGCTTGGCGGCGGCGCAGCCCTCTACTACGTTAAGTTTATGAAACCGAAACAGAACGTGAAAGGCAGCACCGACCTTGACGAGTTCGATTTTGACGAATACGACGAGGACGAGCCGGAAGAAGCTGACAGCGCAGACACCGAACAGGAGGACGAGGAAGAATGAAACTTGTGATTTGTGAGAAACCCAGCGTCGGGGCGGCGGTTGCCGCCGCCCTTGGCGTAAGGGAGAAGAAAGACGGATATATCGAGGGGAACGGTTATGTTATCTCTTGGTGTATCGGGCATTTGGTAGGACTTGCGGAAGCTGCCGCCTATGGGGAACAGTACAGGAAATGGAGCTATGACAGCTTACCCATTCTGCCGCAGGAATGGCAGTACACCGTAGCTGCCGACAAGGGAAAGCAATTCAAAATCTTAAAAGACCTCATGCAGCGCAGCGACGTTTCGGAAGTCGTGAACGCCTGCGACGCAGGACGCGAGGGAGAATTGATTTTCCGCTTTGTCTATCATCAAGCGGGCTGCAAGAAGCCCTTTACCCGTCTTTGGATTTCCTCTATGGAAACGGACGCCATCAAAAGCGGCTTTGACAATCTGAAGGACGGGCGCAGGTATGACGCTCTCTATCATTCCGCACTATGCAGGGCAAAGGCTGACTGGCTTATCGGCATTAACGCGACCCGCCTTTTCTCCTGCCTGTATGGAAAAACCTTGAACGTGGGGCGCGTTCAGACCCCAACCCTAAAAATGCTTGTAGACCGGGACGCTGCAATTATGAACTTCAAGAAAGAAAAATATTACCATGTGCGCCTTATGCTCCCCGGCGCAGAAGCGGCAAGCGCGAAGATCTGCGCCGCTGATGAAGCGGGCAAACTGAAAGCGGCCTGCGAAGCGTCGGCGGCTGTCTGCACTTCCTTGACCCGTGAAAATAAAACCGCTATACCGCCGAAGCTCTTTGACCTTACCTCTCTGCAAAGGGAAGCAAACCGTATCTACGGGTACACGGCAAAGCAGACCTTTGACCTTGCACAGACACTTTATGAAAAGAAGCTGCTTACTTATCCGAGAACGGACAGCAACTATCTGACCGACGACATGGGCGACACAGCGGCGAGTATCGTATCGCTGCTTTGCGGCAAGCTGCCCTTTATGGCGAGCGCAGCCTATGAACAGAGTATTTCCCGCGTTCTGAACAGCAAAAAAGTATCAGACCACCACGCCATTATCCCCACTATGGAAATTGCAAAAACTGACCTTACTACGCTGCCGGAAAGTGAAAGAAATATCCTTATCCTTACCGGGGCGCGTCTGCTTATGGCGACCGCAGAGCCGCACGTTTACGAAGCGGTAACGGCGGTTTTCTCCTGCGCCGACCATGAATTTACGGCAAGGGGCAAGACGGTAATCGCTGCCGGGTGGAAAAACATTGAACGGCTTTACCGGGCTACCCTCAAAAAGAAGCCGGACAGCGACGACGAAAACGAACTTGTTTTAGATGTGCCGGACTTTACCGAGGGACAGACCTTTGAAAACCCTGCTGCAAAGGTTACGGAGCATGAAACGACGCCGCCGAAGCCCCACAATGAAGCGTCCTTACTTTCTGCTATGGAACGCGCCGGAAATGAGGACACCGACCCGGACGCAGAACGCCGGGGGCTTGGTACGCCTGCCACCCGCGCCGCTGTCATTGAAAAGTTAGTGAAAGGCGGCTTTGTGGAGCGCAAGGGCAAGCAGCTACTTCCCACCAAAGACGGCACAAGCCTTGTCTGCGTCCTGCCGGACAGCTTAACTTCTCCGCAGCTTACGGCTGCATGGGAAAACAATCTGACGCAGATTGCAAAGGGCAACGCCGACCCTGCCGCTTTCATGCAGGGAATTGAAGCAATGGCACAGGAGCTTGTAAAAACCTATGCTTCCGTGTTAGGCGAGAAACAGGAGCTTTTCAAGACAGAGAAAACAGAGCTTGGAAAATGCCCCCGCTGTAAATCCCCGGTCTATGAGGGGAAGAAAAACTACTACTGTTCCAACAAAGAGTGCAGCTTTACCATGTGGAAAAATGACCGCTTCTTTGAAGAACGAAAAACTGTCTTTACCCCGAAGATTGCCGCTGCACTCTTGAAATCCGGCAAGGCAAAAGTCAAAAAGCTGTATTCCGTAAAAACGGGCAAAACCTATGACGGAACGGTGCTTTTAGCTGATACGGGCGGTAAGTATGTGAATTACAAAGTAACCATTTCAAAGGACAAAGAACTGGAATAGCAAGCATAGGAAGCGGGTACCCACTTCCGTAAAATCCCTGCCACTCTGACCGAGCTTGGCGGGGATTTTGCTTGTTGGGAAGTTTCCCAAACCCTCTAAAAATCCTCAAAAATCTTTGGCAGAAATGCGGGCGCACCGTAGTAGGACTATGTAACCACAAACGCAGCGTCCGCGCTGCCATACGCGAAAGGAGGTTTTACACATGGCAAGTTTGCGCGACAGCGTAAAGGACTATCAAGAGGAACTTAGGGACGGTATCGCATGGGTGGCGTTCTGGAAAGAGGGGCGTTCATGGAACGCCGAGCTGTTTCATCTTGAAGTGGACGGTACTTTAGAACCGTTTGACAGGAGCCGGTTAGAGGAAATCAAAGCGGCTGACCCCGCCGCCGTTATTCTAAACGGCTACTACTGCGGGCATTTAGGCGAGGATATGAGCCTTGACGAACTGACCGCCGGAGTGCGCTATCACTATGAAAACAGCATGAATGACCTTGACGGTTTTATCGGGGCGCATGACGACAGGCTTCCCCCGGAGGTTATCGAGGAAGCAAGAGCCGCCGCCCATGCAGCGGGGATTCCCTTTTCCGAAAAGCCCTACCGGGACGGGGAAGATTTTGACCCTTATGTATTTGACGGAAGCATGAGTATTGAGGACTACGAACTTATGCACCGCATGATTGAAAAAGAAAGGAGCAAGCGAATGGACGAATTGAAAACAGGTTATTCTTCATACGACCGCGACAGACTGGACGCCGCCGACAAGATGAAGATTGAGCGCGGTATCTATTTTGACACGAAAGGCGCGGATATTTCCCCGCTGACCGCCTTATCTCTTGCGGAGCTTATGAAGCTGCGGGAAGAAAGCGCGGCTGCGGAACAGACCGTTTTTGAAAATCTGAAAGTACAGGCTGCCGCCTGGGAGGAACAGGCGGGAAAGACCCTGTTATATGACAAGGCGATTGAGTATGCAAGAGTACCCGAAGTGAAGCATACGGCGAACAAGTGGCAGGACGAGGACAACGACCGCCACATTATCAGCAACCGGGTATATAAAATGAGCTATCATGTGTACGAAAATACCCGCTATGACAAGGCAGCACAGAAATCTATTCCATATTCCTATACGTTATCTTGGAACGTCTACACCAACAGCCCCCACGGGTACGGACAGGCGAAAATCGCCGGACAGGACAGAAAGGTATTTGCTGACCGGGCAGCTATGGAAAAATATCTGAATGGGCGTATCAAGGCGTATGAAGAACTTTTTACGGAAATCTCCCCGGCTATCCCGCCGGAATACGCGGAACAGTTTAGGGTAAACGGGCAGCTCTTACCGGGCTACACCGTAGAGGGCGAGGAAATCAAGCAGCCCGCCGCCGACAGTCCCGCCGCTGCACCGAGAACCGAACCGGGACAGGAAACGGAACAGTTTGCAATCCTGATTGACAGCCGCACCCGTTTTGAAACGGGAGAACCGGGTGGCTACTGGCTTTCCATGCCCGCCACCAAAGAGCAGCTTCACGAAGCCATGCAAAGCGTCGGCATTACCGCAGACAACCCGCAGGAATTTTTCATTCACGGCTACTCTGACCGGGAGGACAGACACATTGCCCTGCCGTATGACATGGTATGCGCGGCACAGGTGGACGAGCTGAATTTCCTTGCGGCACGACTGGAAAACCTTGACGCTTCCGGGATTGCCGCGCTGAACGCCGCCACACAGCGAAAGAACGGTTTTGAGAATATCGGGCAGCTCATTGACTTTACCTATAACGAGGACTTTTTCGTGCATATCCCCGAAGTACATAATCCCCGCGAATTGGGCGATTATTACCTTAACAAATCCGGCATGGTGCAAATGCCCGCTGAATGGAAAAACAGCATTGACCTTATCGCCTTTGGACGAAACGCCGCCGCGCAGGAAAAAGGCAGCTTTACGGAATACGGCTACCTTGTGGAAAGCGGCGACGAATGGGAGAAACACTTTGAGGGACGGGACGTGCCGGAGGAATACCGCATTATGAGCTACCCGCAGCCGACCATCGAACTGGACGCAGCCCCGGCAGTACAGACGGCGACCATTCCCGAAGCACAGCAGCAGGAGCCGCGCCCGGTTATCCCTATCGTGCTGACGAGCGAGAAGCCAGCCGAAAAGCTCAAAGAGATAACCGACCGCTTGGAGCAAGGCATTACGGAGCTGTTCGACAGCGAGCGTTACAAGGAATATCTGCGCGTCATGTCAAAGTTTCATAATTACAGCTTTAACAATACGCTGCTGATCGCCATGCAAAAGCCCGACGCTTCCCTTATCGCCGGATTTTCCGCATGGAAAAATAACTTTGGACGAAACGTGATGAAAGGACAAAAGGGTATCAAAATCCTTGCCCCGTCGCCGTTCAAGATTAAAAAAGAAATGGAGAAAATCGACCCGCAAACACAGAAAGTCATTATCGGTAAGGACGGAAAGCCCGTAACCGAAGAAAAGGAAATCACAATCCCCGCCTTTAAGGTGGTATCTGTCTTTGATGTATCGCAGACCGAGGGAAAGGAAATCCCCGACATTGCCGTAAATATGCTGACCGGAGATGTGGAGCATTACAAGGAGGTTTTCGCTGCCCTTGAAAAGACTTCTCCTGTTCCTGTTGGCTTTGAAAAAATCGAGGGCGGCGCACATGGTTACTACCACTTGGAGGACAAGCGTATTGCCCTTGATGAGGGCATGAGCGAGCTGCAAACCTTAAAGACACTTATCCATGAAATCGCCCATGCAAAGCTGCACGACATTGACCTTAACGCACCATTGGAGGACTTGGAGAACAGACCCGACCGCCGCACCCGTGAGGTACAGGCAGAAAGTATCGCCTATACCGTGTGCCAGCATTACGGGCTTGATACTTCCGATTATTCCTTTGGGTATGTTGCCGGGTGGAGTGCCGGACGGGAGCTTGCCGAACTGAAAAGCTCTCTTGAAACAATCCGCAGCGCAGCCGCCGAGATTATCAATTCCATTGACGGACATATCGCAGAACTGCAAAAGGAACAGGCACAGGACGCACCGAGGGAAAAAGCCGCCATGCCGGAGTACATTTACAAGATTGAAGCCAACCCCCGCACAACGGGCGACAACGACCGCTTTTTCCTGCAAGCCTATCTCCCGCAGGAAAACGGCAGGGCAAAAATCGGGGACGTGCTGTATATCGGCAGCCTTGCAAAATGCCGGGAACTCATGGGCGGGCTGAACGCCGGAGAGCTGACGCAGGGAGAAGTAAAGGAGCTATATGCAAAGGCGCAGGAAGCCGAAGCCGACAAAGACACCTTTTCCATTTATCAGCTAAAGCAAGGGGACGAAACGCGGGACTTCCGCTTTGAGCCTTACGACCGCCTGCAGGCGGCGGGAAATGTGGTTGATAAGACAAACTATGAGCTTGTCTATTCCGCAGAGCTTACGCCGGGTACTTCCCTTGAAGATATTTACACCCGTTTCAATATCGACCACCCGAAAGATTTTAAGGGACACAGCCTTTCCGTTTCCGACGTGGTAGTGCTTCATCAGAACGGACAGGACGCGGCGCATTATGTAGATAGTTTCGGCTACAAGGAAGTGCCGGAGTTTTTGCAGGAGCAGACACAACAGCCGGAAAAGATAAACCCGCTAAAGCACGTCGAGGACACAATCGAGCAGAACGACAACAACTTTGACGGTATCATCAACAACACCCCTACGGTTGACGAACTGGAAGCAAAGGTAAAAGCCGGGGAACAGATTTCCCTTGTTGACCTTGCAGAAGCGATTAAGGCAGACAAAGAACGCGGCAAAGAAAAGCCCTCTATCCGGGCGCAGCTTAAAGCTGACAAAGAACGGACGGGGAAAAAGAAGAACGCAAAGCAGAAGTCGCAGGACTTGGAAAGGAGCTGACACATGAGCAAATTAAATAAATTTGAAGATGTAGACGTGTTCGCTTCCCTCGATGCGATTATGAAGCAGAATACAGGCTTTTACCAAAGCGATTTTGATATTGACAGGGAGATTATCGCAAAAACGGCGGCAAGCGCAAGTAAAGAGGATAAGACCCTCTTATGGTTTTGCCGCCCGTCCGGGACGCATTGCTTCCGGGAGCGTGACGTTTTCCTAAAGGACACCGCGCCCCATAATACCTGGCGTTTTTACATGGAGCAGACAAGCGACCGTATTCTTGCCTATGCAATCGAGCTGACAGGCAAGGAGCATGGAAAAATCAAGGGCAATCTGTATGAACTTGACTATTCCCGCCATTATGAGCGCGTCAAAGAAAAAGGGCTGCCCGCCGATACGGTAAAGCTGATTTATGAGCGCGGGGAGCAGATGATACCCGCCGGACAGTATTTCAACGGAAGCCCAGACCCGCAGTTTGGGAAGTTTGAACGCTTTGAAGCCATACCCAACGACCCGGACGCTCTTAAATGGCTCTTACGGGAGGAACACCGCAACAGGGAGCAGCTTCCACCGGGAGATTTTAAGGCCCATATCGCCGCATTGCATGACGGACTGATTGAAACGGAAGCACGGCGCATTGTGCGGGAAATGAAGCGGCATGACACGCCGAACAGCCCGAACAAGACCCATTTCATGGTGGAGCTTTCCCCAGCGTTCATGCAGCTTGCGAACACAAAGGACATTGACCGCCTTTTCTCCATGCTGCCTTACAAGACCCTTTCCTTTTCCAAAATCGAGGGCAGACATGGAACGTATGCGCTGATTGACAAGGGAGAGAACCGGGACAAAGAGATTAAAAAGCCCCGCCCCTCTGTCCGGGCGCAGCTTGCCGCAGACAAGAAAACAGCCGCCCCGAAAAAGTCAGCGGCAAAAAGAAAAAATCACGATTTGGAGGTATGAGCATGAATAGATTTACTGTTGAGGAAACAAACCTTTTGAGCATTTACCATGAGGGAAGCAAGGCGCAGCTTATTGAGAACATGACCGCTGCGCTGCCTTACATGGACGCGGGATTACGGGAGCTTGCAGAGCGCACCATTTCCAAAGTGAACGCGCTGACCGACGCCGAGTACAAAGAGCTTTCCGTTTATCCTGCTGATGAAGTATGACCGGGATTAAGCGGCTGACGCCGCGACAAAGCCGCAAGGTAAACACCCTTGTGAAAAAGGAGTGCTGCAACTGCGAGAATGGCAACTGTATTTTACTGGACGACGGGGACACTTGCGTATGCCCGCAGCTCATTTCCTATTCCCTGCTCTGTAAGTGGTTTCGGATTGCCGTACTTCCTCTTGATAAGCTGCTCTATGCGGAACTCTATCAGACCGAGGACAGAAAGAAATGTACCGTGTGCGGCGCGTTCTTTGCGTCCACCTCTAACAGCGTCAAATACTGCCCGGACTGTCGGAAGCGGATTACCCGCAGACAGGCAGCCGAGCGCATGAGAAAACGGCGCGCTCTTGTTACGCGGTAAGGGCGAAAAAAGCCTTGTTTTACAGGCTTCTGACAACCGTTTCCTCATAGGGCAAGGGCTTTATACCTTTTCCCTTAAAAACGGCGTTCTACTGCGTAACATTTCAGAACTGCACCCATAAGAAAACCGGGGCGCGGATAGTCTTTACTGACTGTCTGCGTCCCGGTTTTTCCTTTGCTATTTTTCCATGTTGATTTGAGGGGTTGCGCCCTTATCTGTGGTAAGTAAACGGTATATCGTAAGGGGGATATACCATGCAGCCACGACGAGCCGCCATATCAAAATGACCCCACCGATAATGCCGCCCAAAATGAAGTTGAGGGCAATGATACCCACCGTTCCGGCTATGTCATACCCATGCGGTACAAGCCATACGAACATACGGCGAATACCAAAGGGAATACCGCAGCACAGCCACACATAAAAGTAATTGGTCTGCCCGTCCTCTGTAAAGACGTTCTTAAACATGAAGAATAAAAACAATGCGATAACGGCGGGCAAAACGGTTCTCTTAAAAAAGTCTTTCCAAATTTCCCCGCGTGTCATGGTATCACTCCTTTTCTATTGGGAATTGTGGGATAGCTTCTAACAGTTTCAGTATGAGCGTTTGCCGTAAATCGTCGTCGATTTCCTCTTTTACGCTTCCGTCCGGCTGACGCTTTTTTACCATTGCAAGGCGGTTGATTTCGTCACCGTAACAAGCAAGCACTTTTTCCAACGCCCATTTTTCGCCCGCAACGGCGGCGCGTATCGTTTCATAGTCCGGCATTTCCTGTTCCATTCTCTGACACTTCCTTTGCTGAAAATGTATCACTTTGGTATGTAACTACTGTTTTTGATAGGAACTATTATATCATACAAGTATGAACAAAGCTACTCCCCGCGTTCTTTTCCTTTTTCCCGTTCCGGTTCTCTTGGCTGCCGTAAAATGCTGTCTATGTTCTGTTTGATAACGTCGTACTCTTTGACCTGTTTTTTCAGTCTGCCATAGTCGGCGTAAAGGGCTTCTTTCTGTTCCTGGAGCTTTTCATATTCCGATTGCAGCGCGGTGAGGTTCGGGAGCTTGGAAACGCCCGCCGCCTTTAATGCCTTTGCCGCTGCTTCATGCAAGATGATTTCGCGCTCATGGGCTGCCCGGTAACTGTCCTTATTTCTTGCTTTGCGGTATGCGTCATAGGCGGGTTTTGTCTTTTGGAACGTGGAAACATTCTTGATAAGCACCGCCATATCTACAAGCCGTTTTTCCGCGCTCTTTAATGCGTCTGCCGCCTGTTCGCTCTCTGTCTGTATCTCTGCGATTTTTGCGGTCAAGTCGGTGTATTGTTCAATCTTGTGTTCCGTAATAAAATTCATGGTCTTAGCTGCCTGTTTCAGATTGTGGATTTTCGCCCATTGTTCATAACCCCGGCTCTGCGCCGCCTTGATACTGTTTTCAATATCAATGAGCAGGGACACGCCGCGTTCTGTCTTGGGAGCTTTGGCGGTGCGGGTACGCTTGCCCTCTATCCGTTCCCGGATTGCTTCCTCTGTATAATCTGCGCCGAGGGTTTTCAAACGGGTAAACCGTTCCTGTCCCGGAACCAAACAGGACACATATTTTCCCCGTTTGATTGTGAAGCCTTCTGCCTGTAACCGCGCGAGCAATTCTTCAAAGTCGGACACTTGGGGGATAAGGGTATCGACGGCAAGTTTCAATTTTGCTTTGGCGGTTTTCTCTTTCTTATACACCGCATAATTCTTTCCCTTGCCGCCTTTCTCCGGCACAAGGACGGACAAGCCGTTTTCCCGGCACAGCCTGTCGCTGATGTTGCGTATTCCGTAATAGGTGCGCTTGTTGGAAACATACTTGTGGTAGTCTACAAAGTTTACCGCACAAAAAATGATGTGGTTATGGATATGCCCTTTATCTATGTGAGTGGTAAGGACGTATTCATATTGCCCCTTTGTTACCGCGTCGGCAAGCTGTTTTCCGATTTCATGGGCTTTCTCATAATCGACTTCCCCCGGCTCAAAAGATTGTATCAAATGGTGTGCGAGGTTGTTTCCTCTGTCAAGAGCTTGCGACAATGTAAATCCGAACTCAATATCTGCCGTTTCATAGCTGCACCCGAACGAGGACACCAGCATTTTCCCGTCCGTCTTGTTCGGGTTTTGGATATAGTCAAGGGCTTTTTTTAACGTGCTTTTAATAGGCTTAATCTTTGTAACCGCCATATCTCCGCAAGCACCTCCTTGATTTCTTCTATATCCTCTTGGTAGACGCTGCCCGTCGCATTGACGCGCTTTGCAATCTGATTGACATTGACCCCGATTTTCTGTATCTCCGCTGTCATAGCTTTTATGTCGGCATGGTCTATCTGAATGATATACCCGTCGATTGCCATTTTCCGCAAGTAGGCTTCCATGTTCCGGGTAGGGACGAGCTGCATTTTCTGTTCAATGAACGCCCGTTCTTCCTCTGTTACTCTGAATTTAATTTGTACTGTCCGTTTCCTGCCGTTCATCGGCTCACACTCCTTTCCATTCCGAGGGTTTGGGACACTTCCCAACAAGCAATTTTCAACCGACGCGCCGCAGCGCAGGAGGGCGAAAATACGGAAAGGGTACCCCTTTCCTATGCTTGCTACGAAAGTTTTTCCTTACTTCCTACTACGGAGCTACACCCGATTTTGCCAAACTTCCGCAAAAGAAAAACGCTGCAATCTCAAAAAAAGATTACAACGCTTCTTAAATCCTGTTCAGTTTTGCCGGACACATCTTATCTGCCCTCTTTTTCGACTTTAGCTATTTCCTCTGCTGTTGCGGTCACAATCCGTATGCCCGTATCGCTCATATCGTCAAGGAGCGCGTCAAGCTGCCGCCGATTTGTGTCTTTCCCGGCGGGGCTGTCAAAAAGGAACTGGTCTACGGATATATTATAACGCTGTATAAGCTCAAAGAAAATCTGCAAACTTGGGTGTTGCCCGTTGTTCTCAATGTTCGCAAGGTAACGCGGGGAGATATACATTTCGTCGCTTACTTTCTTGCGGCTCTCCTTGCGCCCTTTCCGAGCTTCTTTTATCGCTTCCCCAAAAGCCTTGAAGTCATACTTTTCTACTGGTCTTTTTGCCATATTCATTCACCCGATTACATTTTACTGTTCCCCTTTCCCGTTGGATATGCTTACACAATTCCTACTATGCACCAAAATAATTCATAATCAGACACTTGCTATTATTCGCCTGTCCGAGTATAATTATACTGATACTGTATGCAGAAAGGACGGGAGAATTATGGAATATATGTCTGCGCCACAGGCAGCGGAAAAATGGGGCATTTCGGAACGACGGGTACAGATACTTTGCAGCCAGAACCGCATACCGGGCGTTTCAAAACTTGGGTATATGTGGCTGATACCAAAGGACGCGGAAAAGCCGATTGACGGGAGAACAAAACAGAGAAAGGAGTTACGCCATGAACAAGGTGCTAATTATTGAGGATGATAAAGAAATATGCTTTATGATAAAAGACCATCTGGAAAAATACAATTATCAAGTATTCTTCACATTTACTGGTGCAAATGCGCTTGAACGTGTAAAAGAATTGACCCCAGATTTAATTATTTTAGATTTAATGCTTCCTTTTATCAGTGGAGATGAGTTAATTAGAACTATTAGAAAATTTTCAAATGTACCTGTAATTGTTGTTTCTGCAAAGAGTTTGACATTTAATAAAGTTGAACTCTTTCGCTTGGGTGCTGATGACTATTTAACAAAGCCATTTGATTTGGACGAATTATTAGCACGGATTGAGCGCAACTTATTGAGAAGTCAAAAATGTACGCCCAATCTTTGTTTGAAATTTGGAGAACTTTCCATTGATACAGCATCAAAAATAGTTACTGTTGCAGACGAAATCATTGTGCTTACCGCAAAAGAATATCAACTTTTAGAACTATTGGCGAAATATCCCGATAAGGTTTTTTCAAAGCAAAATCTTTATGAAAGTATTTGGCAAGAACCATTTGCAAGGGATAACGATGTCATTAACACACATATAAGCAACTTACGCAAAAAATTAAGGAGCGAAGGCTGCCGAATTAAAACCGTATGGGGCTTGGGCTACCGCTTTGCAAAATAAACTTTAGCTATTCTTTAGATTTGCCTTAGATTATTCAAGAAATTATCTGCGATACTAAGTAATAAGAAAGGAGCTGTGAAAATATGAACACAACAGTTTTTGAAGCTATCAACATCACGAAAAAGTATCGCAACACACTGGCCCTAAATCAAGTATCTATGTCTGTAATGCAGGGAGACATTTATGGGTTTATCGGAGAAAACGGTGCAGGTAAAACGACCATGATCCGTTTATTAACTGGGTTAGCAGAACCTACAACTGGCAATATTGCTTTGTTCGGTAAGAGTGATAAGAAACTCGCAAAACAGCGTGAGCGCATTGGTTGTATTATTGAGAGTCCTTCTCTTTATCTTGATATGACAGCCCATGAAAATTTGGAGGTACAACGCCTGCAACGTGGTATTCCTGGAAAGGTTTGCATTGATAATGCTCTGGAATTGGTCAATCTGAGAGACGCCGGAAAGAAAAAAGCAAAAGATTTTTCTTTGGGTATGCGGCAGCGATTAGCTCTTGCAATCGCTTTGCTTGGAAATCCTGAATTTCTCGTACTGGATGAACCAATTAACGGATTAGACCCTACTGGAATTATTGAATTAAGAAACTTACTAAAAAGGTTAAATGAAGAACGTGGAATTACTATTTTAATTTCAAGTCACATTCTCTCGGAGCTTCATCAATTAGCCAATAGATACGGTATCTTACATGAGGGGAAACTTTTGCAGGAAATTACTGCGGCAGAGTTAGAGCAACGCTGCAAAAAGCATTTATTATTACAGGTTAATGATGTAGCTACTACCAGTGCTTTGTTGGAAAGCGAACTGAATACTTCAAATTTTTCTGTTATGCCAGATAAAAGTATTCATCTATATGATTATGTTGAAAATGCCGGAAAAGTATCAGCGTTGCTAAGTGCGAATAATATTATAATTTATCAGTTGGCACAATCCGGAGACAGCCTTGAAACTTATTATACTAATTTGATTGGAGGGTGCAAAAATGATTAACCATTTTAAAGCTGAATTTTATAAATTGTTTCGCTCAAAAATAATGATAGCTATATTAGGCGTATGTGTGGCACTTGTAATGGTCTCCTTTGCACTTGGCGATATGACTTTTTTCGGAGCAGGAGACGGAACAGAAAGTGTAATCGGCTTTCAAGCTAAATGTTACTTATCCAGTGAAATGCCAACTTTTCAAACTGTTGCCCGCTCATCCCTTGCATACACAGCCTTTTTCTGGATTGTTTGCCTTGTATTTGCGACCATATTTTTTACAAAAGAATATAACACGGGCACAATCAAGTTGTCTGTTGCATACGGTACTAAACGGACTATTCTCTATTACACCAAGGCAATTACAATATTGGCAGTGTCCCTGATAACATATCTGATTTTTGTCGCTGCATTTTTCGTTATCGAAATCATACAATCCGGTTATATTCCGTCTGCGAGTGAAGCACTAACCCTGTTTGGATGGGCACTGGCTTGTGGAATCGTTTTGTTAGCATTTGAAAGCATTTCTATTTTCCTGTGTGTTATCATTCAAAATATAGGGGTTGTAACTGGAATTTGCTGCTTATATGTATTCAGCGGAGCGTCTGTTTATTTAATGCTATGGAGTAATATGGACGCGGCTTCAATACCTTTGAAAATTTTTGTGTATGGAAATCCTATGTACTATTGGATGAATTTTTGTTCTTGCCGCACAATGGGGATTATCGAACATTTACCATTTTATTTCATGGGGGGCATTTTGCTTTTGATTGTCGGCGGCATTGCTATGAGTAAGAAAGAAATCAAGTAAAAACAAGGAGGTAGAATATGGGTTGGGCGATTCTGTTTCTTGTTCTAGTAGTATTGGTCATTATCCTTTCAATTTCTTTAATTAACTGGAAAATGCAGATACACAAAGTGAACGTCCAACTAAATGCTATTCTGAATGGAGAAACGAAAAAGTTAGTTACAATATCTTTAACTGATAGGCGGTTGGAGCATTTAGTGGAAATCATAAATCAAATCGTATCAAAAGATAACATTTATCTGGGAGAAATCCGAAAAAAGGAGGATGAACTTAAAGAGAATATTTCTTGCCTTTCTCACGATTTACGGACACCACTAACTTCTATTCGCGGATATTTGCAGCTTTTATCAAGTGCGCCGGACGAAAAAAGACAAGAATATATTTCAGCATTATCAGGAAAAGCCTTGAGATTAGAACGTCTCATAGACGACTTTTATCAAATCTCTCTTTTGGAAGCAGGACAATATCCATTTTATTATGGAAAAGTTGAATTATGCTCATTGCTTACCGAAATCCTGTTGGACAACTATTCGACTTTCAGTGTTAATGGAATTGAACCGCAAATAGAAATACCTGATGTGAATATTTATCTTAATGCTGATAGAAAAGCGTGTATTCGCATTATACAGAATCTTATATTCAATGCGATAACTTCCACTACAAGTAATGTTGTAGTTCAGCTAATTTATAATACAGATTCTGTTCAACTGTGTATCAAAAATCCTATTGCAACTATTCCTACAGAAGAATATTCAAAATTGTTGGAGCGCTTTTATGTGGCAGATATTTCAAGGAGTAACGGTACATCTGGACAGGGACTTTATATTGTAAAAAAGCTGTTGCTGTTGATGAATTGCAAAAATCCAATAATTGAGATACAAGACCATATTTTTAAGATTACGATTGATTTTTCTCCCTTACTCATAAAAAAATAATCTGCCGGACGACGGCAAAAGAAAAAAAGCCGTCGCAGAGCAGAAGCATTTTCACGCGCCTACTATTTTTCGGCGGCTTTGATTTTCAGAGCCGCCGTTTCTTTTTGCCTATCAGAAACCTACGACGACCCTAAACCATGTAAAAGACATGGCGGCTTTAGGAGGGAACCGCCATGAGCTATAAACTGTATCGACAAATTCTTACATTCTTTGACTTATCAAAAAAAGCCCGACCACCGCCGGGGACATTTCTACCCTTGAATATGAACTGTCAAATCATCTGAATACTTTTTACTATACTTATGCGCCTGTCCGGGCTTTTCGGACAGGCGCATTTTGCTTTTTCAAAAATTTTTTGAAAAAGTTTGCTCCCCAGTTGGCAAAATCTTTCGCGCGTCCGTCGAGGGTTTGCGAAAGGGGAGAAATAAACCTGCCCCCACCGGGTACGAAAGGGGGTGAGAATATGGAACCTAATCGCATTGAATGGCAGAAACGCTGCACATTCAACGGCTTTTGCAAAGCGGTATTGAGGAATGAAGCTATCGACGCTATCCGAGAAAGAAAGTATCGGAAAAAGCATGAAGTCACTTTTTCAGACCTGTCGCCACAGGAAGAAAATCAGCTTTACACTTGCGACAAGTATTTTGTAAATGATGAAGCTGAAAAATCTTTCTTTGTCGCTGGGAAAGAAATTACGGCGAAACAGCTTGCCGACGCGCTTCACTCTTTGCCGGAAGAAAAGCGTCAAGCTGTACTGTTGTATTACTTCTTTGATATGAAAGACGCAGAAATCGCGGAGCTGATGAAGATACCGCGCAGCACAGTACAATTTCGACGGACAAGCTCTTTTGAGCTGTTAAAAAGATTTTTGGAGGAAAGCCGATGAATGAACCGATTAGCAACAATCCCGACGAACGCGGCTTATTGCCTTACCCGGTTATTTTAGCCGCAACAAAGGGCGACCCCGAAGCAATGAAAATCGTTGTGCAGCACTACGCAAGCTACATAGCCTACCTGTCTACCCGTAAAGTGCGTGATGAATACGGCAATGTTTATTACGGCATAGACGAGGATATGCGCGACCGGCTGCAAGCGAAGCTCATGCGGGCTGTTCTGGACTATAAGATAGACTGACATAGTATGTGGACGTTCCCCTTTCCGTTCCACATATTCAGACTATCGCAGCACCTTGACAAAGAAAGCGGCGCAAGATAACGGCGACGCAGCATAGGGCAAATCAGATACATTCGATATATGGGGAGCCGTTGGGCTGATACGCGATGACCGAAAGGCGGGAGAAACACCGAGCGAGAACTATCAGCGTTCCATAGCAGACCTTGGCACGTCTGCCGCCACAATCCATATATCGGTATAATGATACTCCCCTACCGCCATAATCCGAGCGTTAGAAGCGTCGCAGGTAATGGGTAGGGCTGCATGAGAACCATGCAGGGGTGCAATTCCCGTGGAGCTTGCCGAAGCCGTCTGATTAAAGCCCACTTTTTGTAAATCTGACTTTTTAGCCATTTATGAAAGGGGGTATTTTCCTATGGCAAAAAAGGAAACTGCAAGCCCCGCTATCCCTGTATTCCCTATGTTAAAGACCGTTGAGCAAATGAGCAAAGTTAGCGGTATCGGGGAAAATAAACTGCGCGAGCTTATGGATAGCGGCGAGCTTGAATATATACAGAATGGAAACCGCCGATTGATAGCTGACGCTGCTATCTGGGACTGGTATCACAGAGCAAAGAAAACAGCGAAGCCCCCGGCACGACAGGGAGGTTAAGCTATGGCGGTATCATCAAGACAAGTTAAGAACAAACGCGACAGTAACGGCGTACTGACCGGGCGACCGGGTACAGTCTACGACGTGAATATAAAATACACCGCCCCGGACGGGAAAAAGAAGTCCTATGCGAAAAAGGGCTTTGCCACCAAAAAGGAAGCGACGCAGCACGAAGCGGAAATGAAAACGAAGCTCCAAAATCCGGGGCAAATTGCGTCAATCACTTCACAGCGGAAACAGACCGTCGCAAGCTACCTTAACGATTGGGTGGAAAGCTACGCAAGAGTGAACTTGCGCCCCTCTACCTATGACGGGTACAAAAAGACGATTGCAAACTATATCAATCCCTATATCGGCGGCGTTGCTCTCAATCAGCTTACCCCCGCTATGGTAGACAAGATGTTTCAGCAGATTATCGACAAAGGATTGAAACCGTCCACCGCTGCCGGGGCAAAACGTGTTTTAAGCGTGGCGTTGAGCCATGCCCGCAAATACCGCTATATCGAAACCAACGCGGCAAAGGACACGCTGACGAAGTTTGGAAAGAGCGACAAGACCCCCGACCCTTACACGCCGGAACAGGTAAAAGCCCTTATGCAGCGCGTCGAGGGTACAGTGTGGGAAATGCCCGTCATTTTAGGCGGGCTTTATGGTATGCGGCGTTCTGAAATCTTGGGCTTGCGTTGGCGCAATGTTGACTTGGAAAACAACACTTTTGATGTTTCCGAGCAGCTTCCCTTTAAGGTGCCGCCAAAAACAAAGGTTATCGAGGAAATGGCACCGCCGAAGTCCAACGGGCGCACGCTGCCGATTACAGAGCTTGCCCGCCCGTTCTTCCTAAAACAGTTTGCCATGCAGGAAGCACAGCGCGAACAGGCAGAAAAAGACGGGAAACCTTATTATGACAATGACCTTGTTGTAGCAAAGCCGGACGGTTCCCCTATCTCCGCGTCGTGGGTATCTTCACAGTTTGGAAAACTGCTTGAAGATTTGGATATGCCGCATATTCGCTTTCACGATTTACGCCATACGGCGGCTACGAATATGCACCAACTGACGGGCGACTTCTACACCGTAGGCGAAGTGTTAGGACATACGCTTGCGGGTATCGGCGTATCGCTTGGATTGTCTATGAACTTTGAAGCCGTTACTGCCCGCTATGTTGACGTGCGGCTTGAACGGAAAAAAGAAGTCCTGGACGCTTATCATGGGGCTGTCAAACAGGCAGACCCGGCAAAGGCAAAGGAAGCCGAGCCGAAGAAAGCAAAGAGTGCGGCGAAGAAAAAGAGCAGCGAAATTGAGCTTTAACCGCCTTATCTTTTTACTGCTTCTTATAGCCTTTTATAGCCCCGCGTGGGATTTGGGCACCATTTGGGCACCATTAGCCGAAAACGCACCACCAAAACAGGCGATAAAAGAAACGCCGAGAACACGCAAAAACATAGTGTTTATGCGGGTTTCCGGCGTTTTCTAATCCCTCAACCGACTTAAATCTATCTTGTGCGAGAGAAAAAAATTCTACTATTTTTTATTTATTTTGTTATATTACGATTAAAGTTTCTTTGGTTCCTTCTTTTCAAAGAAGGAACCAAAACTCCCGTAAAACAACTCACGCACCCGGCAGCAGGGCAACGGCATCGCGCAGGATGGTGAGAGGGTCCTCGCCGCGCAGGACATGCAGGCTGATGTAGGGGCGGCCTACGGCGTTGTAGATCACGCGGTGCGGCATGGCATCCATCATGGCCCCCATCTGCGCCGGGGTCACAACATCGGTGTACAAAATCAGATTGTCGTTGCGCTGCACGATCTCCACAATGCCTGCGCGGGCGGCTGTCACGCGCACCAGGCTGATGTCCACCAACCCCTGCACACTGCGCGGCGGGTCGCCGTAACGGTCAATCAACTCATCCAGTACATCCGTGGCATCGTCACGGGTGGTGATGGCCGCAATCTTCTTGTAGGCTTCGATCCGCCCGGCGGCATCGGGAATGTAGCTTTCCGGCAGATAGGCATCCACCGTAATGTCAACAAGGCAATCACTCTTGTCCGGCGCAGCAGGCTCGCCGCGGGCGGCTGCAATGGCCTGGTTCAGCATTTTTACATACAGCTCGTAACCAACCGCTTCCATGTGGCCGTGCTGGCTGTGTCCAAGCAGATTGCCCGCGCCGCGGATCTGTAAATCGCGCATCGCAATGCGGAACCCGGAACCAAAAGAGGTAAACTCCCGGATGGCTGAAAGCCGCTTGGAGGCAATTTCCGTCAACACTTTGTCGCGCTGGAAGGTGAAATAGGCATACGCCTTGCGGTTGGAGCGCCCCACACGGCCGCGAATCTGGTACAGCTGTGAAAGCCCCATGCGGTCCGCATTCTCAATAATCAGGGTGTTGCAGTTGCGCACATCCACGCCGGTTTCAATCAGGGTGGTGCAGACCAGCACGTCGATCTCGTTGTCCAACAGCTGCTGCCAAACCGAGGAAATCTGCTCCTCCGTCATTTTGCCGTGGGCGATGCCGACCCGCGCACCCGGCACCAGCTTTTGCACCTTGGCGGCGCACTGCTCAATGGTTTCGACTCGATTGTACAGGTAATACACCTGCCCGCCGCGGGCCAGCTCACGCCGGATGGCTTCGGCAATAATGGCATCGTCATATTCCAGCACATAGGTCTCAATGGGCTGGCGCTCAAAGGGCGGCTGTTCAATGGTGCTCATGTCCCGGATGCCGGACAGTGCCATGTTCAGCGTGCGGGGGATCGGCGTGGCCGAAAGGGTCAGCATGTCCACCCCGATAAAGTTCTCTTTCAGCTTTTCCTTGTGTTTTACGCCAAAGCGCTGCTCCTCGTCAATGATGACAAGGCCCAGGTCTTTGAACTTTACATCGTCCGAAAGCAGGCGGTGGGTGCCCACCACAATGTCCACTGTGCCGTCTTTCAGGCCGCGGATGGTCTCTTTCTGCTCTTTGGCGCTGCGGTAACGGCTGAGCAGCCCGATGCGGATGGGAAAGGCCTCCATGCGGGCGATGGCCGTGTTGAAATGCTGCCACGCCAGAATGGTGGTGGGGGCCAGAATGGCGCACTGCTTGCCGCCCATCACGCATTTGAACGCGGCGCGCAGGGCAACCTCAGTCTTGCCCACGCCGACATCGCCGCACAGCAGGCGGTCCATCGGCCAGGGCTGCTCCATATCATGTTTGATCTCCGCCGCGCTGGAAAGCTGGTCCGGCGTTTCATCATAGGCAAAGCGCTGCTCAAAATCTCCCTGCCAGGTATCATCTGGTGGGAAGGCATGACCGTGCGCCCTTTTGCGGCGGGCGTACAGCTCAATCAGTTCCTTGGCCATCTGCTCGGTAGCGGCGCGCACCTTCTTGCGGGTCTTGGTCCACTCGGCCCCGCCCAGACGGCTGAGCTTGACATTCTCCGAATCCCCCGGCGCGGTGTAGCGGGAAAGCAGATCCAGCTGGGTGACGGGAACATACAGCACATCTTTTTTATCGTACTCAATGCGCAGGTAGTCTTTGGTAACGCCCTGAACCGCCATGCGCTGGATGCCCGCATACCGGCCAATACCGTGGTTCTGGTGCACCACCAGATCGCCCGGCGTGATCTCGGTCAGGCTGTTCAGGGCATCTTTGGCTTTTTTGCGCTTTTTCTTCTGGGAGCTGGTTTCGCCAAAGGCACGGCCTGTCAGCAAAGCATACTTGGCAAACGGAAATTCGCACCCAGCGGAAAGGTGCCCCGCCAGAACCTGCACCAGCCCGGCAGCGGGGGCTGCTGCAGCATCGGTGGTAACCAGAATGCCTTTATCGCGCAGGTCGCGTGCCAGACCGGATGCGGCGCGGTCGGTGCCGGCCAGCAGGGTAACGGTATAACCGGCATCGCACAGCGGTTTCAAATCCTCCAGCAGCCCGGCGACTTCGCCATTCCAGGCAGGCAGGGTGTGAGCCGGGGTGTTGATGATATCTTTCAGCGGCTGATCCGGCATGCTGCGGGCAAAGTTCTCGGCACAGATGGTACGGTAGTGTCCGGTTTTGGACCACAGGTAGCTTGGGTCCGCGTACAGGTTATCCAGCCCGGCGCAGAGGACGCCGTCCAGGATCAGGGATTTCAGTTCCTCGCCCCGGCGGTAGGCGGTCGCGCGGTCGGCTTCCCGGATGGAAGCAGGCTCTTCGGCCACAAGGAGCGGGTCGTCAAAATAATCCAGCACGGTGGCGGGATGGGGGTAGCGCACGGCCAGGTATTTGTCCATGTTGACCGGCACGGCACCGCCATCCAGCAGGTCCAGATCGGCGGCCATACAGTCTGCCATGGCGGTTTTCTTTTTGCCGCGCTGCTTGGCCAAAAAGGCCCGAAGCTGCTCGGCGGCATCGGCAGGCTTGCCGAACAGAACTTCCCGCGCGGGGCTCAGGTAAAACTTATCAATGGCATCCTCGCGGCGCTGGGTGGTCAGGTCAAAGGTGTGCAGGGTATCGATCTCATCACCCCAAAATTCCATACGAACCGGCATTTTCTGGTCGGGAGCAAAAATATCCACAATATCGCCGCGCACAGAGAACTGGCCGGGGCCATCCACCTGGGCCCGGCGGGTGTAGCCGGCACCAAACAAAGCGGCCAGCAGGTCATCCCGCAGCAGAGTATCCCCCGCATGGAGGGTGCGGGTGTTGGCGCAGAAATCCTCTTTTGGGGTGGTGAACTGGGTCAGGGCTTCCGCGGGCACAGCCACGGCGCGCAGCCGCCCGCCTACCAGTTCGCCCAGCACAGCCAGGCGGCGGTACTCGTATTCGCGGGCGGTGCCCTCAATGGGGCGCAGCACATAGTCCCGCGCCGGGAACACGGCGGCGGGAATGCCCAGCGTGTTCAGGTCAGCAGCAAAGCGGGTGGCTTCGGCCTCGCCGGGGGTCACGATGCATAGCGGCTTATCCAGCTGGCGGCACAGTGCGGCATACACCTGTGCGCGGCCGGATGCGGGCAGCCCAAACAGGGCGCATGCACCTTTGCCGGAAAGTGCGTGGCTCAGTTTTTTGTATTCGGTTGTGGTGGTAAACAATGCGTCAAACATGGTGCCTCCTGCGCTTGCGCATGATAGGGCGGGTGATGTATAATTTTGAGGATACGAGTAATACGAGAGTTTTTGCCCCTTCTTTGAAAAGAAGGAATCGAAAAAGTTCGGCAGAATAAAGAAATCAAATAATGCTGCAATAAGGAGCAGAATATAGAAAGATGACAAAACATAAAAATGTAGCGCTGGATGAGCTGCGTATTCTGGCGGCGCTGATGGTGCTGGGCGTGCATACCGGGCAGAAAGTTGGCCTGGGGGATGCCGCCGCGGTTGGCGCGCAGGGGGTGCAACTGTTTTTTGTGCTCAGCGGGTACCTGGCCGCGGCCAGCCTGAGCCGCCACCCGGAGCCGCTGCCGTATTACCAGCGCCGCATCCGGCGGATCCTGCCGCTGTACTGGCTGGTGCTGGTGCTGCGCTGGCTGTTCGATGCGGTACGCTATCTGGCGGCGGGCGCCAGTGCAGCCCAGCTGTTTGGCCCCGGCGGGCCGTGCGGGCCGGGTTACCTGCGGTACTTTGTATTTTTGCAGATGTGGCTGCCCAGTGATAACTGGATGCTGTGGAACAACCGCAACGTGCTGTGGACGATGAGCGCCTTTGCGTTCTTTTATCTGCTGGCCCCGTGGCTGTACCGGCTGTGCAAACGCTTTTGGGGTGCGCTGGCGTTGCTGGTGGTCTGCCTTGCGGTGAAGGGCAGGATCGGCGGCTTAATTGAAAGCAGTCTGGCGGCTTTCCCGGCAGAAGCCAACATCAGCGAGTTCAGCGCAAAAACGCCGGTCATGACGCTGTACTGCTTTATCTTTGGCATGGCGGCGTTTGCGGCAGTGCGGGAGAACAAGCAGTTTTTATACGGGGCATTCTGCATTCTGCTGGCAGTGCTCACCAACTTCCAGCGGGCGGGGTTCGAGTGCGTGTTTACGGTGCTTGTTCTATTGGCCGTACAGAACCCGCAGGGCGTTGGCCTGGCGGAAAATCAGAAGTTCGCCCAGGCCGTGAAATTTGTGGGGGCGGGCAGCTTTTGGCTGTACCTGGCCCACCCGCTGGTGCTGGAGCTGCTGCCCAACACCGCGATGGGCGGCGCAGCCGCGTGGCTGTGCTTCGCCGGGGTATATGCCGTCTGCCTGATGGTGTGCTATGCGCTGTATACGCTTTTTGTGCGCCGGTATGAGCAGCGCTTTGCGTAACCATTGTACTATATTTGCAGCAAAACGGCAAAGTGAATTTTGAGAGAAGCGTTGCATGGAACGACAAATGGCGGGCGGCCCAGATGGGCCGCCCGCTTTGGCATTTGTATGATTGGAAAAGCTGTGCTCTTATCTTGTAGAGAATGTGAGGACGAACATTGTTCGCCCGCGGACGTTGGCCGTATGCAGGGTGGAATATGTGGCAAGACCCGTCATGCGGGACGATGACGAGCATCGTCCCCTACAAATCAATCACCATCGGCAAAGTTTTCCACAGTGCGCACACCCCAGCAGGTGTTCCATTAAACCACATCCCGTGTAATGATGGATTGCAAATTTGAAGTGAGAACACTTCCTTTGCGGGCATCTTACACAGAAAACAGGAAGGGACGCACACTGTGCACCCCTACGGAACGCCTATCCGCGCTCAGTGGTTGAATTTATTCTGCGCTTCGCCCAGCTTGCCGGCCATCAACAGGCGGCAGGCGGCTTCCACGTCGGTGTGGCGGCCGGTCACAAGCTTGGCGTCATCAGGCGGGAACTTGCCCAGCACCCAGTCAGCCAGATCATAATCCGGGCGCGGCTTGGCGCCAACGCCAATGCGGATGCGGTAAAAATCCTCGCCGCCGGTGGAAGCGATAATGCTCTTTAGCCCGTTGTGCCCGCCAGCAGAACCGGAGGGCCGGATGCGGATGTGCCCCGGCTCCTGTGCAATGTCATCGCACAACACAATAATGTGGTTGCGCGGGATCTTGTAAAATGCCGCGGCGGGGGCGATGCTCTGGCCGCTCAGGTTCATGTAGGTCAGCGGCTTTAGCAGCATCACTTTGCGGCCGTCCACCTGGGCAATGCCGTAAAGGCCCTGCCATTTGCTTTTGTTGATCTCGCACCCCCAGGCTTCGGCCAACGCATCCAGCGCGGCAAAACCGGTGTTGTGGCGGGTGCCGTCATATTTCGGCTCCGGGTTGCCCAGACCGGCAATCAGCCAGTCTGCCCCGGAACCACCTCCAAATAGTCCCATAGTAAAAATCCTTATAGTAATTTTGTGATTTTAGTATGCACCAGGGGCAAAGCGTTCCACTGTGTCCCGGATGGTATCCAGGAAGGATTCTGCACCTAAGGTGTTGACCTTGAAAAACACAGCCTGGCTGCCGCCGGATGTGATGGCGGAAAGCCGGATCTGCCCGTCAGCTTCCAGCAGGGTCAGGCTCATGGTAACACGGCCATTGCCAATGGCACTGTAGCGTTCGTATACCCGCACGGCACAGCGGCCGGTGCTGAAGTTGAAATCACTGGAACCTTCCAGCGTGGCCGAAACACTTTGTTTTACAACAGCGTCCAGCTCGGTCAGGATGGTGGTAAAATCCCCGGTCAGGGTGCGTTCCAAAATGGCCATGGCAGCAATCCTCCTTGCAGCAGGTCAGGGGGCATCAGTCGTTTTTCTTTTCGGCTTCCAGCTTCTGTTTTTTGGCAACGTATTTTTCCAGCTTCTTGGCGCCCCAGGCGGCAACTTCGGCCTGCTTGGCGCGCTCAATGCCCAGGGCACCGTCCGGCACATCGTGGCCGATGGTGGAACCGGCAGCGGTAAAGGCGCGGCTGCCCACCTTGACCGGCGCCACCAGGTTGGTGTTGCAGCCGATGAACGCATAATCGCCGATGGTGGTGCGGTACTTGCCCTCGCCGTCATAGTTGCAGGTTACGGTGCCGCAGCCAAAGTTGCAGTACTTGCCCACATCGGCATCGCCAATGTAAGTCAGGTGGCTGACAGTGTTGCCCTCGGCAAAGTTGGCGTTCTTGGTTTCCACATAAGCGCCCAGGTGCACGCCCTCATCCGTCACGGTGCCGGTGCGCACATGGGTAAAGGGGCCAATCTTGTTGTTGGGGCCCAGATGGCTGTCATAACACTGGCTGGCGTTCACGGTGGAACCGGCCTCAACAATGGTGTTCTCCAATAAGGTATTGGGGCCGATGACGCAGTTTGCCCCGATGACGGTTTTGCCGCGCAGGATGCAGCCCGGCAGGATCACTGCGCCGGGTGCAATCTCAACTTCGGGGTCAATAAAAACCTGGTCGCTGGTGAACTCCACACCGTTCTGCAGGTGCTTTTCAAAAGTTTTTTCAAAGGCCGCTTTGGCGGCAAGGTATTTGGCTTTCGCTTCGGACATAAAAATACCCCTTTCTGTTTTGGGCCAAAAGAGTATACGGCCCTACAAAAAAGCCCCGGAACAGGGCTGAAGCCTGCCGGGGCGGGATGAATTGAAAAAAGTGTTGCAGGATGTAATAAAATAAAGTTTCCCAACTTCTCACCCATTATAATTTACCGCATTTTTGGTCAAATTGCAAGAGCCTGACCCCAAAACTTTGTGAGATTTTCGGCGAAAATATTCGCCATTTATTTAACAATGTACTGGAAATTCCGGGCTGAGTCTGTTATAATGGACTTTGCAAGAGAGAAGATTCTTATTTTGCGGGTGTGCGCGGCACACCGGGAAGAAACCGTAATTTTGTTGGAGGTAACCTATGAGCAAGAAGTTTTTGTATTTGTTCAAAGAGGGCCATGACGCATTTGGCGGCGACCAGACGACCATGAAGAACATTCTGGGCGGCAAGGGCGCTGGTCTGGCAGAAATGACCCATGCCGGCATGCCGGTTCCTCAGGGCTTCACCATCACCACCGAAGCCTGCACCCAGTACTATGCTGACAACCGTGAGATCAACGATGAGATCAAGGCTGACATCTTCAAGTACATGGGAATCCTGGAAGAGCAGACTGGCAAGAAGTTCGGCGATATCGAGAACCCGCTGCTGGTTTCCGTTCGTTCCGGTGCACGTCAGTCTATGCCCGGCATGATGGATACCATCCTGAACCTGGGCCTGAACGACCAGGCTGTTGAAGGTCTGGCAAAGAAGACTTCTAACCCCCGTTTTGCATATGACTGCTACCGCCGCTTCATCCAGATGTACTCTGACGTCGTCATGGAGCTGGGCAAGAGCTTCTTTGAAGAGCGTATCGACGCTATGAAGGAGCGCAAGGGCGTTAAGCAGGATATCGAGCTGGACGCTGAGGACCTGAAGGAACTCGTCAAGGAGTTCAAGGCCATCTACCTGGAGAAGCAGGGCGAAGAGTTCCCGCAGGATCCGAAAGAACAGCTGATCGGCGCTGTCAAGGCCGTCTTCCGTTCTTGGGATAACCCGCGCGCCAACGTTTACCGCAAGATGAACGAAATCCCCTACGAGTGGGGCACTGCTGTCAACGTTCAGCAGATGGCTTTCGGTAACTCCGGCATGCGTTCCGGCACCGGTGTTGCTTTCACCCGTAACCCCGCTACCGGCGAAAAGAAGCTGATGGGCGAGTACCTGATCAATGCTCAGGGCGAAGATGTCGTTGCCGGCATCCGTACTCCTTCCCCGATCAGCAAGCTGCACGAGGAAATGCCTGAGGTTTACGATCAGTTCGTTGAGATCGCAACCCGCCTGGAAAACTACTACAAGGATATGCAGGACATGGAGTTCACCATCGAAGATGGCAAGCTCTTTATGCTGCAGACCCGTAACGGCAAGCGCACCGCACAGGCTGCTCTGCAGATCGCCTGCGACCTCGTTGATGAGGGCGTTATCGATCAGCGCACCGCTGTACTGCGCGTTGAGCCCAAGCAGCTGGATACCCTGCTGCACCCGCAGTTTGACGCTGCTGCCCTGAAGGCTGCTGAAGCAATCGGCAAGGGCCTGGCTGCTTCTCCGGGATCTGCCTGCGGTCGCGTTGTCTTCAGCGCTGAAGATGCTGAAGAGAAGGTCAAGGACGAAGCTTGGAAGAAGGTCGTTCTGGTCCGTCTGGAAACCAGCCCCGAAGATATCGTCGGCATGCAGGTTTCTCAGGGCATCCTGACCGTCCGCGGCGGCATGACCAGCCACGCAGCTGTTGTTGCACGTGGCATGGGTACCTGCTGTGTTTCCGGCTGCGGCAATGATAACGATGTTGCTATCGATTACGATGCAAAGGTTATCACCATTAACGGCCACACCTTCCATGAGGGTGACTGGATGAGCATTGATGGCTCTACCGGCAACATCTACGAAGGCCAGATCGCTACCGTCGCTTCCACCGAGAACGCTAACTTCAAGCGCTTTATGAGCTGGGCTGACGAAGCACGCCAGATGAAGGTTATGACCAACGCCGATAACCCGCGCGATGCACAGAACGCTGTCGATATGGGCGCTGAAGGCATTGGCCTGTGCCGTACCGAGCATATGTTCTTCGCTGAGGATCGTATTGCTGCTGTGCGTGAGATGATCTGCGCACGTACCGTTGAAGAGCGCAAGGTTGCCTTGGCTAAGGTTGAGCCGTTCCAGGAAGCTGACTTTACCGCTATGTACCGCATCATGGGCGATCGTCCGATGACCATCCGTTATCTGGACCCGCCTCTGCATGAGTTCCTGCCCACCAAGGCTGAGGATATCGAAGCCCTGGCAAAGGATATGGGCATGACCACCGAAGAGCTGAACAACGTTGTTGTCAGCCTGCATGAGTTCAACCCCATGATGGGCCATCGCGGCTGCCGTCTGGCCGTTACCTATCCGGAAATTGCCGAGATGCAGACCAATGCTGTGATCAAGGCTGCCATCAAGGTTTCTGCTGAGACCGGCAAGATGATCACCCCGCACATCATGGTGCCCCTGGTTGGCGAAGTGAAGGAGCTGAAGTACGTCAAGGACGTCATCGTCAAGACTGCTGACAAGCTGATCGCTGACGCTGGCGTTGACATGAAGTACCAAGTTGGCACCATGATCGAGATCCCGCGTGCCGCCTTGACCGCAGGTGAGATCGCTAAGGAAGCTGACTTCTTCAGCTTCGGTACCAACGACCTGACCCAGATGACCTTCGGCTTCAGCCGTGACGATGCTGCTAAGTTCCTGACCGCTTACTATGATACCAAGATCTACGAGAGCGATCCGTTCCAGCATCTGGACCAGATCGGCGTTGGCAAGCTGGTTAAGATGGCTGCCCATGACGGCCGCGCAACCAACCCCAACTTGGGTCTGGGCATCTGCGGCGAGCACGGCGGCGACCCCTCCAGCGTTGAGTTCTGCCACAACGTTGGCCTGGATTACGTTTCCTGCTCTCCGTACCGCGTTCCCATCGCACGTCTGGCCGCTGCTCAGGCAGCAATTAAAAATCCACGCGCTTAAGTCACGTAGATTTTTACAATTAAATGTGGATTACGATAAGGCTTGTTCTTATCGAAATTCGCGTGGCTGCGTGCTTTGGCCGAAGCAATGGAAAGACCTGACAGTTAAGGTCGTTCTATAAATCATAGCAAGCCCCTAATCGCTGTACTACAGTGGTTAGGGGCTTTTTTTACGCAAAAATGCCCTTTGGGTACATTTTCAGCAAAAAGTATACGATTTTTGGGTACATTTTTGGGGTCAAATCGGGGTACTTAAGAGCTATCAAAAAACCGCAGGAGTACGCAGCATGACGAGGAAAACATCGCCTGCTTACAGAGCAAGCAAAGAGGAAACTATTCCAATAAATAAGTTGCATCCCTTTTCTAATCATCCGTTCCATATCCGCCATGATCTGGAATTCAGTGAATTGGTAGACAGCATTTCAGAGAGCGGCATCATTACGCCCATCATCGTCAGACCAAAGGTTGGTGTCGGCTATGAAGTGATAAGCGGACATCGCAGGTGGGAGGCTTGTAAAGAACTCGGCATCGAAAGCATCCCTGCCAGAGTGGAATACATAGACGATGACGAAGCCACGATTCTGATGGTCAACAGCAATATCCAGCGTGAGCATGTGCTGCCAAGTGAGAAGGCGTTTGCTTATAAAATGCGCATGGAAGCGTTGAAACATCAAGGACGAGCAACTTTGGGACAAGTTGTCCCAAAGTTAAAGTACAATAGGTCGGAAGCGGTAATTGGCGAAGAAGTAGGGGAAAGCTACAAGCAAGTACAACGCTATATTCGATTGACCTATCTGATTCCATCTATTTTGCAAATGGTCGATGACGGTCGCATTGCATTCAACCCAGCGGTCGAAATCTCCTATATGACAGGGGAACATCAGACATGGCTCAAAGAAGAAATGGAGATGTGTGATGCTACACCGTCTTTGGTTCAGTCCCGAACACTAAAAGACATGAGCCGAAATGGAACGCTGACGGAGAATTACCTGCATACCCTACTGACAGAAGAAAAGCCGAACCAACGGCAAAAGTTCTTTCTGAATCAGTCTGATGTGCAGCAGTACTTCCCATCCAACTATACACCGCAGCAGATGCAGAATGTCATCATTTCGCTGCTGCGGAATTGGGAGCACAAGCGCTCCAGCCGCCAGCGCCCACAGCGTGAGGACGAACTGGAAAGATAAATAAAAAGTACAATATGTAATAGCTTACGAAATGTAGTTTTGTGGGCCTTCTTAGCTGCACCCATTTTTAGGCAGGAGAAGTGAGATGCAATACGAATATTTTTACGGCGCTCAAGCCGAGCAGTTCTCTTTTTACCGCATACCCAAAGCGCTATTTACAGTGCCGAACTTCAGGGAGCTGTCCACCGATGCCAAGGTACTGTATGGGATTCTGCTGGATCGAATGAGTTTGTCGCTGAAAAATCAATGGATAGATGCACAGAACAAGGTTTACATTATCTTCACCGTGGATGAAATCATGGATGCACTGAACTGTGCCAACCAGAAAGCCACGCGCCTGATGGTGGAACTGGAAAAGCAGGCAGGACTTATCGAGCGCAAGCGACAGGGGCTTGGTAGACCGAATTTGATTTATGTAAAAAACTTCGCAGCAACGATAAATGACAAGAGCTGTGAAAAAGGTGATTCTTGATATGTGATTTTCACACTTCTGGATTCTTGAAAATCACACGAAACTAATACTGATAATAATTAGACTGATTATAGTGATACTGAGAATATAAATTACAGTTAGGAAAACAGAATAGGTGGTAGAGTATGCCCGGTGTAACAGAGCAGGAAATCGCCCAAGCGAAGCAGATGAATCTGTATCAATATATGCAGCTGTGCGAGCCGGACAACTTCAAACCGGAAGGACCCGGACAATTCCGCCACAAAGGGCACAGTTCGTTGACCTTTGCAGAGGATGGTTCGTGGACGTACTTCAAAACGAAAGCTACCGGCCGCACAGCGCTGAACTATCTCATAGCGGTCGAGGGCGTTTCGTTTGTAGAAGCGGTGCGTGAAATCAATCGGATACAGGGCGGTGTCCGTCCTTCTTTCCAACCTGTAAAAACGCCCCCACACCCTGCCGAGAAGAAACCGGCGAAGGAATTCAAGCTGCCGAGACCTGACAAAAACAACTACGCAGCTACTGCCTATTTGCGCAAGCGCTGCATCCACCCCAATGTTCTGACGGTCTGTAAGCAAAAGAAAATCCTGTATCAGGCGAGCTTCAAGGATCATCCGAATTGCGTATTTGTCGGACGCGATGGAAACGGTGAACCCAAAGGTGGCAGCTTGCGCGGTTGTTCGCAAATCCAGTTTCGCCGCGATATTCCCGGTAGCAAGAAGATATATCCGTTCTACATCGAAGCTGCTGCCGCTGCCGACACGGTGGAAGTGTACGAAGCGCCCATAGATGCCATGTCGGGTGCCTCGCTGAAAATTATGCAGCACACTGGAAATTGGCGCGGCATTCACTATCTGGCGCTGGGCGGTACGGATTACGCTGCACTGGATGCGTTTCTTACATACTACCCGAACATAACCCATATTGTCCTGTGCCTTGATAATGACGAAGCCGGTAGAACCAGAACGCAGGACATTATCAAGCACTTGGAGGGCAGCGGCAAAACCGTGGAAGATCGTCCGCCGCCTATCGGCAAGGACTATAACGACACGTTGGTGCAGGTCACGCAGGAATACCAAAAGCACTGTATCAGCTTGGATGATATTTTGGAGGAAACCAGATGAAAACTATTGCTATCGCAAACCAGAAGGGCGGTACGGGCAAAACGACTACCGCGTATAACTTGGGCATTGCCCTTACCCAGCAAGGCTACCGCGTACTCATGGTGGACTTTGACCCGCAGGGCAATCTGTCCTGCTACTGCGGTATCCCGCCTGAGCAGGACCTTGAACAGACAATCACAGAGCTTCTGATGAAGGTTGCCTATGAAAAGCCCCTCTCCCACAGAGAGTGCGTTTATCAGAGCAAGCGCACGGATGATTCTGCACCACAGGTGGATTTCATTCCGTCCAATCTCCGGCTGGCCAGCTTTGAGCTGGCAATGGGCACCATGATGTGCCGCGAGGTGCTGCTGAAAACTTGTCTGGAGCAGTACAGCAGCCAGTATGATTACTGCATCATTGATTGCTCCCCCTCCGTGGGGCTTCTGCTGACAAACGCGCTGTCCGCTGCCAACGAGGTCATCATCCCGATGCAGGCGCAGCCGTTCTCGGTGGTTGGTATGTCGCAGCTGACAAATTCGATTTCCAGCGTGCAACGCAAAATCAACCCCGGACTACATATCAGGGGCGTTTTGCTGACGATGACCCAGCATACAAAGGTCTCGGAACATTATGCTCATGATGTCCGCGCCAAGTATGGGAGAACGCTCCATGTATTTACTACGGAGATCCCCTATAACGTCAAAGTGCAGGAAAGTCAGGCGTTTGCAGCACCCACTATCCTGTACGAACCCAAAAGCAGCAGCGCAAGAGCATACGTTGATTTTACGCAGGAGGTATTAGGTCATGGCCGCGAAGAACAAGTTTATGAACGCGATGAAGATGCCCGCGATCGCTGATATGTTTTCCTCAGAGGCTGACCGCCAACGAGAAAGCGGCGACCTTGTTACGGAAGTGCCGCTTTCCGAGCTGCATCCTTTCGTCAATCACCCTTTCGAGGTGCGTGACGATGAAGATATGCAGAAGTTGGTGGACAGCATCAAGGAAAACGGCGTACTTACAAACCTGACCGTGCGCCCCCGCGCCGAGGGTGGCTATGAAATCATCTCCGGGCATCGGCGCTTTCATGCAGCGCAGCTTGCAGGGCTGGATAAAATCAAGGTGCAGGTGCGGGATGTTGATGACGACCAAGCCATCATCGACATGGTGGATGCCAATATCCAGCGAGAACATATCAGCCCGATGGAAAAGGCGCGAGCGCTGAAAATGAAAAATGATGCCATTAAGCGTTCCATCGGGAGACCAAGTCAGAAATGTTGTCAAGTTGACAACGTTTCTGGTAAAGGAAGAACATCAGATTCAATCGCTGCGGATGCTGGTGATAGCGTTAAACAGGTTTATCGCTATATTCGTCTCAACGAGCTAATCCCAGAACTCCAGAAAAAGGTCGATTCCAACACCCTGAAATTCAACCCCGCTGTTGAACTTTCCTACCTGACCCCAGACGAGCAGCAGAGTTTCCTCGATTATGCTGAAGCACAGGACTGCACCCCATCCCTCTCGCAAGCACAGAAATTGAAAGCAGCCAGCAAAGAAGGAACCCTGACACCGGACAAGTTGGAAGAAATCATGTCGGCACAGAAACCGAGCGTTACGCCGCGTGAACCGGTGCTGAACATCAACGTCAGCAAGGTAGCGCAGTATTTTCCGACCGGCTGCACAAAGCAGCAGATGGAAAACCACATCTTGAAAATTCTGGAAAGCTATTTTCGACAGATGGCTCATGAGCAAGCACATGAGGAGGAGCGCTGATATGGCAGAGTATCGGTATTACTTGATTCCGGATGCTATGACCCGTGCGTTTCCGGAGCAATTTGAAAAGCAAACGCCAACGGAATTCTTTGATAATATCGCAGATTTGGAAAAGCGTTATCACCAACTGCGTGAAATGCCCTATAACAACGAACGCACTTGGAATGAACGGGCAAGATTCCCTTATGCGCGATTGGTGGTAGGGATAGATCGTCAGAATCCGGACGGAGCGGTTGCAATCATACAGGTGCGAAATGGTGTCAATTACCTGTGCGATGACTATCGCGGCCCCTACGCAGACGGTAGTGATGCACAAATCCCCCAAATGGCTAAGAAATTTGTAGAAGTAATCGGCGTGGACAGGGTCCGCCCGCATACCTATACCCAGCGGGACGGTTATACATGGGTACAGGTGGAAAAGGATATGCACATTACAGAATGGCTTTACACACATGAGCTATGCAGCAGTTTGCAATTCACTCGGTTCTTGAACCGAGATGTCTTGAACCGAGATGGGCGGGAACTATTTCAGGTGCGTGACGGGCAGCGCGTGATTGAGACAAATGCGGACGGAACCAAACGGCTCAGAGCGGTAAAGAACATTGACGTAACCCATGCCTATGTCGGGCACTATGGCTACCATATCCAGCAGTATGCAGACGCAAATTTTAAATCCGGCTGCTATGTTGCCCCTGAACACCCCCAGCCGGGAGACAATCTGGATAAGCTCCAAATCTATCAAATTACAAAGGGCGGCTGCGAATATCGCTTTATGAATTATGCCTATTCCAAAAGCCGCATCCATGCAGCCGATTACAGCAGCGTCTATATAGCAAATCTCCCTGCGGACTACGATTTGGACAGATGCTTTCAGGAGTTCAATGCCCCGAATCGTCCACTGCGCTATCATATGTGCTCTCTTTCGACCAGTGATATTGTGGTCACAACGAAAAACGGAAAAGAGACTGCCTACTATGTGGACAGTATTGGCTTCAAAGATGTGAGCTACCTTCTGCCGGAACTGCACGAAGTCGAAGCCCAGCGCCAAAAAGAACAGGTTCAGGACGAACCGGAAAGGTGAAGCAATGCCAAATCCACAAGATATTTTCCAACTGGCACAGCAGACCGCTACACAGGTCACAGCCTCACCGGAAAACTGGCGGCGGTTCTTGTATACGGCAGCGCATAACTACCATACCACCTACCTGAACCAGCTGCTGATCCACGCCCAGCGCCCCGATGCCACCGCCTGCGCTACCATGAAATACTGGAATGAGCAGGCACACCGCAAGGTTATGTACGGCAGTAAAAGCATCATCATCCTGCAACGCCATCAGGGTGTACCCACTGCCAAACGAGTGTTCTCCATGACAGACACGGTTCTTACTGGTGACAAAGCTGCTGCCCCGTGGGAAGTGACAGATGCCATCCGGCCACTTCTTATGCAGGTCAACTCCGTGGGCAGCTTAATGGATCGGGCAACCGAGCAAGTTGTATCCCTGTCCGACCGTGCCAATCGTGTCATGGCAAATTCAATAGAGGACAGTACACTGGGCTGGAGCCACCCGGAAGATCAGCGGTTCATCTTGCAGGAAGTTGCTGCACAAAGCACCCTGTACATGATCTGCATCCGTTTGGGTATCCCGGTGCGGGAAGAAGATTTCCCGGCTTTCCAGAATGTCACCCAGTTTGATACCAGCCGAATCTCGCTCTGCTTGGGCGGCTATGTGCAGGCAGCGGCAGAACCTTTGCTGGATGAGTTGGGGCACGAGGTCATGCAGCTTGCCCGCGACAGTGTTGCAATTCAGGCTGAACCAGTGCATAATACAGATACTCAATCACCCACACAGACGACCAGTCGAGAGGAGGCTGTCACAAATGATGTACACGAACGTAATCGGATACCAGATTCCGAACCTGAGCTTGCCGAAAGCCAAGAAAACCAACCTGAACCGGTACGGCAGAATGCGGCTGGACTACTTGGAGCAGAACGAGCCGAACCTGTGCGACCAGATGATGCTGGAGGGAACGCTGCTGCCGAGCTGCCGCAAGATGGGGCTGGACGCACAGCAGATGGTGGACAAGACGCTGCACGACCTGATGCAGAAAGCGCAGATGCCCGACCGCAAGACGAACCCGCTGGGCTGGGCACAGATGTGCAACAGCCTGAAGCAGCAGGCGGAGGAAATGATCCTTCCGATGCTGTACGAAGTATAACGGAAGAACCCGCAGCTGCGGAGAGCGAACCATCGCCCTCCGCTTTTTCTTTGCCCAAATTTCCGGCAGAGCTGTTGCCGTCCCTGCTGAAAGCAGATACGACCTCGCGTGCTTCCAATGCGGACATCCTTTCCTTTTTCAGTAAAACACCGCTGCTGATCGACCGACTTCGCTATATCCGCGAGAGCTACAAGGTTGTGTTTACGGAGCTTCTGCTGGAAGATGATACCCGCGTTGGATTCTATAAAGAAAGCAATGGTCTGCTTGTCTGGCAGGGGTCCTACCTGACACGCAGCGCGGAATCGCATCTGTCGTGGCACAGCGTTACTGCTGCTATCTCTGCACTGGTCGATAACCACGAACTCATCGCAGCCATTGACCCGAAAAAAGCTGTCAGTCAGGACGAGCAGCTGTCCTTTGACCTGCCGGAAAATGCTTCTCGCGGCGATGAAGTGGGCACGCTGGAAGTGGACGACATCTATTCCGAGGAAGAACAGGACGAAAAAATCAAAGCAGCCCTGCCCACTTACCACTACAAAGAACCCCAGCCGGACGATGGCAGTCACATAACGGAAGATGATGTGAATGTCATCATTACAAGAGGCAGCGTCTTTGAAGGCGGCAAGTACCGCATCTATAACCATTTCCAGCAGAAGAAAACGGAAAAGGAAACCGTAGCTTTCCTCAAAAAGGAGTACGGCATCGGCGGTTTCTCTTGGACGTTTGCCGATGGTGGAAGTGGCTTCGTCAATTTTGACGGTAAAGGATTCAGCATCCTTTACGATTTCAAGGATGACCTGCGGTATGAGAAAAAGCTCAAATGGAAAGAGGTCGGCAAGCGGCTGGAATATCTTGTCCGAATGGACCGCTACCTGACGGATGCAGAACGCGAGAAGATGCCTGCATGGATAAACAGGCAGGCAGAGTCGAAGCCCCTGCCGCCACCCATCCCTGACCAGAAACTTGTCTGTGAAGCTGGCAGTACCGTTTACCTTGAAAACGACCAACGATTCACAGTAGAGAGCATCGGACAATTTGATGTTCACCTGCGCAATGAAGATTTTCCGCTGGTAGGCCGCGCCGTCAGCCGAGAACAGTTCCAACAGCTATTGGACGCCAATCCCCGCAACGGCGGCATGGTGTTATCGGAGCAGCAGCGTGAATCTCTGGTGCAGGAGCAGAGAGAACAGGCTCTCTCCTACATCGAGGACTACCTCAAGGACGAGTTTGAAATCACAGAGCCGGACTTCTCCAATCTTACCCAAATCGGTCTTGGCTACACCACCACCGAGGACGAGCAGCATACGATTCAGGTCAATGCGGATCTGGAGCATTGCACGATCAGCAAGTTTGTGGACGATACCCTCTATGCACAGGATACATACGCTTCGCTGGAAGATATGAACCGGATAGCACTTGCCAATCTCGATTTTGACAGCCTGATGGAAGTGGACATCAACGAAATCGAGGAACAGGAACCCGAAATCAGCGCAGACGAACCGGAAGAATCCACCTTTGTATCGCAGGTCATGCAGGATGTGGACCGCCTTGCCGCGCATGAGGAACCTGCCGAGTATGACCGCACGAACTACCTTGCACCGTATGAACCTGCCATCCCGGAAGGCGCAAAAGCAAAGTTCGCTGCCAATGTGCAAGCCATCCGCACGCTGAAAGAAATCGAGCAGCGCATGGCATCCGGTGGTGCCCCTGCAAGTGAGCAGGAACAGGACATTCTGGCTGGCTATCTTGGCTGGGGCGGTCTGGCAGATGCCTTTGACCCCGGCAAGGATAACTGGCATACCGAGTATGAGCAGCTAAAAACCCTGCTGACCGAGGATGAATACGCCGCTGCGCGGGAATCCACGCTGACTGCCTTTTACACACCGCCTGCGGTCATTCATGCTATGTATCGCGCCTTGGAGCATATCGGCTGTGTGGGCGGCAATGTGCTGGAACCCAGCATGGGTGTCGGTGCGTTCTTCGGGCATCGGCACAGCAAGTTCGATACCAACAATGCCAAGCTGTACGGCGTGGAGCTGGATAGCCTGTCCGGGCGCATTGCGCAGCAGCTTTACCAGAAAGCAAAAATTCAAATTACAGGGTATGAAAAAGCCGACCTGCCAGACAACTTCTTTGACCTTGCCATCGGCAATGTGCCGTTTGGACAGTATCAGGTCAGCGACCGCCGGTATGATAAGCTACATTTTCATATTCACGATTACTTCCTTGCCAAGACGGTAGATAAACTGCGTGTCGGCGGCATTATGGCGTTCATCACAACCTCCGGCACGATGGATAAGAAATCCGAGGACGTGCGCCAATATCTCGCAGCGCGGTGTGACCTGATCGGCGCAGTACGCCTGCCCAATACCACGTTTAAGAGCAATGCCGGTACGGAAGTGACCTCCGACATTCTGTTTCTGCAAAAACGCGGCAGAGTCTTGGAGCAGGACGCACCGTGGATACACGTTGGAGAAACAGAAAACGGAATCCCGCTGAACCAGTATTTCATCGACCACCCGGAAATGGTCTGCGGTGAAATGCAGATGGTCAGTGGTCCCTATGGAATGCGCTCTACCTGTGTGCCGAATGAGCAAAGCCCGCTGGCGGAGCAACTGGATGCAGCGCTTTCTACCCTACACGCCGAGTACACATTGGTGGATGAACAGGAATATGCCGAAGAAGAAAGCGGCACCATTGATGCGGACCCCAATGTGCGCAATTTCAGTTATACGGTAAAGGATGACGTCATTTACTACCGCGAAAATTCCAAGATGCGTGTGGTAAAAGGCGGAGATACCACGTTGGCCCGCATCCGCGCATTGGTGCCCCTGCGGGATACCTGCCGTGAGCTGATCAATGCCCAGCTGGAAAACTTTCCGGATGAGTATATTCAAAAGCTGCAAGCCCGTCTGAACGACCAATACGATGCCTACCGCAAGAAATATGGGCTTATCAACAGCCGTGGCACGGCATCCGCGTTCCGTGAGGATTCCGGCTACTTCCTGCTCTGCTCCTTGGAAGATCTGGACGATGAGGGAAACTTCAAGGGCAAGACGGATATGTTCACCAAACGGACGATCCGCCCCGCACAGGCAGTTGACCATGTGGATACCGCCGAGGAATCACTGGCGCTCAGTCTCTCCGAGCAGGGACACGTTGACTTGGGGTATATGTCCAAGCTGACCGGAAAAACCACAGAAGCCATCATCAATGATCTTACAGGCATTATCTTCCGTGACCCGGTAAAAGTCGATACCGATGGCAACCCTATCTACCTGCCTGCGGATGAATACCTGTCAGGTAATGTCCGCGAAAAGTTGCAGGCAGCAAAAGCGGTGGCAACGAATGATCCTCACTTCCAAGTCAATGTGGCAGCACTTGAAAAAGTACAGCCCAAGGACTTGGAGGCCAGCGAAATCAGCGTCCGCCTTGGCGCTACTTGGATTCCCGCAGAGTATGTACAGCAGTTTTTGGAGGAACTTCTGGATGCCCCCTACTACACGCGGCGGATGGTCAAAGTGGAATTCGCTGCGTATACCGGCAGCTGGACCATTACCAACAAGAAATTTGGGGACGGCAATATCAAAGCAACGGTGACCTACGGTACGAACCGCGCCAACGCCTACCTGATTGCGGAGAACGCCCTGAACCTGCGTTCTACCCAGATTCGGGATAAAGTTACGGCGGCTGACGGAAGCGTTTCTTGGGTGCTGAATAAGGAGGCGACGCAGGCTGCACAGGAAAAGCAGCGCCAGATTTGTGAGCAGTTCCAAGACTGGATTTTCAAGGAGCCGGAACGCCGCCAGCGATTGGTCGCCATCTACAATGAAAAATTTAACGCGCTGCGTCCCCGCGAGTACGATGGCAGTCACCTGAAATTTCCGGGCATGAACCCGGAAATCACCCTTCGCCCGCACCAGTTGAACGCCATTGCCCATGTGCTGTACGGCAACAATGTCCTGTTGGCGCACGAAGTGGGTGCGGGCAAGACGTATGAAATGGTGGCCAGTGCCATGGAGAAGAAACGACTGGGGCTTTGCAGTAAAACGCTGATCGTTGTTCCCAACCATTTGACCGAGCAGATGGCATCCGAAGCGCTCCTGCTCTATCCGAACGCGGAAATTCTGGTAGCAAAGAAAACCGATTTCAAAAAGGAAAACCGCAAGAAATTCTGCGCCCGCATTGCGACCGGCAACTATGACATCATCGTTATCGGGCACAGTCAGTTCGAGAAAATCCCGCTTTCGGCAGAACGCCAGCATATGTACCTGCAAAGGCAGATTGATGACGTCATTGACCAAATCGCACTTTTGAAAAGCTCTCGTGCTGAGAATTTCACCATCAAACAGATGGAGAGGACACGGAAGCAGCTCAAGAAAAAGCTGGACAAGCTCAACGACCAGCAGCGCAAGGATGACGTCGTCACCTTTGAGGATCTGGGCGTGGACAGCCTGATGGTGGATGAGGCACATTATTTCAAAAACGCCATGATTGCCACCAAAATGCGCAATGTTGCGGGCATTTCCCAGACAGAAAGCCAGAAAAGCAGTGATATGCTGATGAAGTGTATGTATCTTGATGAGGTGACCAGTGGGCATGGTATCGTGTTTGCGACCGGTACACCCATATCTAACTCCATGACGGAAATGTATGTCATGATGCGCTATCTGCAAAGGGGCTTGTTGGAAAAAGAGGGCTTGCTCAACTTTGACAGCTGGGCATCGACCTTCGGTGAGAGCATTACAGCGATTGAGCTTAACCCAACTGGTACAGGATACCGCACAAAAACCAGATTCGCGCGATTTTATAATCTGCCGGAACTCATGAGCCTTTTTAAGATGTCTGCGGACATTCAGACCGCCGATATGCTGCATTTGCCGGTGCCGGAACTGGTGGGCGGCAAGCCCACCAATGTGGTGTTACAGCCAAGTGAAGTCCAGAAAAGAATGGTCAAAGGCTTGGCAGACCGCGCCGAAAAGGTCCGAAGCGGAAAAGTGCAGCCCACGGAAGATAATATGCTGCGTATCACCAATGACGGCAGAAAACTTGCACTGGACCAGCGGCTCATGAACCCTTTATTGCCGGATGACCCCGGCAACAAGGCCAACGCCTGTGTGGATAAGGTATATGAGATATGGGAAAAGACCAAGGAGCAACGCTCCACCCAGATGATTTTCTGCGACCTCAGCACCCCCAAGGAGGACGGCTTTGACGTATACAACGATGTGCGCGACAAGTTGGTCGCCAAAGGCATCCCGAAAGAGGAGGTCCAGTTCATCCATGATGCAGACACCGAAACAAAAAAAGCCGAACTATTTGGAAAAGTCAGAAATGGCACTGTGCGCGTCCTGATGGGCAGCACCCAGAAGATGGGCGCTGGTACCAACGTACAGACACGGCTTATTGCGTTGCACCATCTGGACTGCCCATGGCGACCTGCTGATATTGCCCAGCGCAACGGACGCATGGTCCGCCAAGGCAACCTGAACAAGGAAGTTTCCATATTTATTTACGTTACAGAGTCAACTTTTGATTCGTACAGCTGGCAGCTTGTCGAGAATAAACAGAAGTTTATTTCGCAAATTATGACGTCAAAATCACCAGCCCGCAGCTGCGAGGATCTGGACGAAGCTGCGCTCACCTATGCCGAAGTCAAGGCTTTGGCAGCGGGTAACCCCATGATCAAGGAAAAGATGGACTTGGACATTCAAGTGGCGCGGCTGCGGACCCTGAAAGCTGCCTACACCAGCCAGCATTACCGATTGGAAGATGCGGTAGCCGTGGCTTTCCCGCGCCAAATCAAAGGAACCGAGCATCGAATCCGTGCATTTGAGCAGGATATTCAGACAGCAAAAGAACACCAGTCTTATGATGCCGATAAAAAGCTCATCTTTTCTATCGAACTTGATGGGAAAACCTACGATAAGCGCGAGGATGCAGGTAAGGCGCTGCTGGGGATTGTCGGTGCAGCAGTGCGGGCAACGAAACCTGTGCCGGTAGGTCACTATGCAGGCTTTGAAATCACAGTCGAATATAAACCGCTGGAAAAGGTATTCCATGCCCACCTTGTTGGCGAGGCAACGCACACGACAGAACTGGGTAATGATGCTGCCGGCAACATGATTCGCTTCCAAAATGTAGTTTCTGCTCTGCCACAGGACCTGAACCGACTGCATGGCAGTCTGGAACAGCTTACAAAACAGCTTACCAATGCAGAGGAAGAACTGAAGCAGCCGTTCTTGCAGGAGCAGGAACTGAGTGATAAAAGTGCCCGCCTTGCCGAGCTGGATGCCCTGCTGAATGTGGGAAATGATGCACCCATCATTGAGGGCGAAGCGGAAGAATTGGAAGAAGAACCGGAAGATGCACTGATTCAATCGGATGATGAATTGGAACGGTAAATCGACAGCCTTGCAAAATAAAATCATTCCTGTATGATGAAGGTGGAGGTGGAAATTATGCTGATTCAACTTAGAAAAAATGTCGCTTTACTCTGGATTCTCAGGATTCTTGCGGTGCCGGTCGTGCTGGTGCTCTTTGCAGCGGGCTTTCTCCTCAATCTCCTGTATGGAGTTGTGGGAGCCTTTGGCGGGTTGTTGTCTCTCCTCGGCGGTGTTGCTGCTATGCTGGCGCTGCTGGATGGCTGCTATGGGGAAGCAGCAGCTTCTGCCGCCGTTGCATTCCTGATCAGTCCAATTGCGCTGCCGCAGCTGCTTATGTGGGTGGGCAATCTTCTGATTTGCGCCGCGTCCGCGCTGTACACTTACCTTTATAGATTGTGAGGAATCGAATGAAAAAATCTATGTTGATTTTGACCCTTATGGTTGCTGCCCTATGCGGATGCGCCGCGCAGCATCCGACAACCCTTGAGACCCCCGAAACCAGTGTGCTGGTGGAGGTCACGCCGGAAACCGGCAGCGAGGCAGCGCCGACTTCCACTCCTGCACCAACGCCTGCTCCTACGCCGGTGCCAACAGCAGAGCCTACCGCAACACCGGCTCCCACCGCAGCCCCGACTGCGAAACCTACCCCAGCTCCTACTGAGGCTCCTGCCGCAACCGCTGCACCTGTGCAGCAGGCGGAGGCATCGCAGCAAGTATCCATGAGCTATGGTGCAGTTCCGTTTGACCTTGCAGCAGGGACTGACCAGTGGTGGAGTATTGACAGTTCCGATTCGGCCTACTGGGCGGTAGCGGAAAATATCAACGCCATGCGCGCCGCGGCTGGTCTGCCTGCGCTGACCGTAGATGGTGGCTTAAGTTCTATTGCAAACTCCCGTTGTGATAGTTTTGCATCTGGTGGCTCGTTTGACCATTCCGGTGCCGTCTGCGGTGAAATCATTGCAGCCGGTCCGTTTGCATCCGCAAGCAGCGTTTGTGCTGCATGGCAAAGCAGCCCCGACCACTACGCCAGCATCGTGTCGCCCAACTATTCCAGCATGGGAATCGGATGCTGGTTTTGCAGCACGGAAGCAGGACAGTATACCTATTGGGCAGTAACTTTTCAGTGAGGTCATAAACATGGAACGAAAAAAGACAAGGCTGAACGAGTCCGAAATGAAAGTTATGCAGATTATCTGGAACGCCGGGCACCCCATTACAGGGCAGCAGGTTCTAGGCCAGATCACCGTGCAATACAAAGGTTCGTGGCATCCGCGAACGATTTACCCTCTGATGAGGAAACTAAGCGAAAAAGGGATGATCCGTGATGTCGGCAGTGCCCGCGTAGGCAAAGTCTATGCGCGGCAGTTCCTGCCTGCAATCAGTCGCCCGGAGTACATGGCGCTGAGAATCATGGAAACACTGCCGGAAGCAGAACTTCCGCAGTTCCTCAGCTACTTTTCCTACTAAGTGACAATTCGTATAATAGCTTTTCCCGGCAGCAATGCCGGGATTTTTTATTGGCTTTCCAGCGTCTGTACCCACAGACGCTGTTTTTATATAGATGAATTTTAACAAAGAAAGGACTTGTGTGCAATGAATCACAAATTTCAAATGAGGCGGCGCGTTACAGCCCTCTGCATGGCGGCGATGATGTGCTGCGGTATGCTCCCCTATGGGGCACTGGCGGAGGACAGCACAAAACCGATTGTGGCCGCAACGCCGGAACAGGCGGCAACGCAGGAAGCAAAATCCGAAAGCGATGCCAACAGTACCGCAACCCCGGAAACAGCCGATGAATCCCCGGATGAGGATGCTCCACAACAGGAACCTGAAACCGAGGGTGACACTGGCGGCAGTGACGAACTGTACGAAATCTGGCATAAGATGTACCCCAGCTTGACGCAGGAGCCGACCGGATATTATCTGGATTCCTATGGTCTACCGGTACTGGTTGGTGAAACCAAAATCAGCATTGAGGGCTGGGGCAATGAAGATTACAGCGGTGTCAGCGATGATTCTTTCCAGCAGGTGGCGCTTGATGCTGCACTTCTGGATGCGGACAGCACGACTGCTGCGTTCCCGCACATGGATGGCGAGGACTACGCCATCGTGCCTATCAGTATGCAGGTTATGTATCCCGCCAACGGCAGCAGCGCGGACATTACGCTGCCCGATAACGTTGAGCTGCTGGGATATAGCTTTACCAGCGGCGATTTGACCCCGGCAACCGAGGAAGAACGCCAGAGCCAGCTGCATTATGAATTCTCTGAAATTTCCGCAAGCGTGGCGGGTATCTATGTGAAAGCCAGTGAGGATTTCAGCGTCACCATGACTTACACGGATGCAACGCAGACACTGACGAAAACCGTCCATGTTACGCTAGACGATTCCGCACCGGTGCCGGGTATTTTGCAGGATCGCTTTGCACAGGAAACGCAGGTTGCAATGTGTTCGGCGGATGAAGGTATTGCAACTTACGCCGGATTGCAGGTTACCCAGTGCGTGAATACCTCGGTTGGTTGGATGAACTATCTGGGCGGTCAGCCTGCTCTCTGCGGTGATCGCGGCAAGTGGGCATGGGGACCCGGTGCCACCTATAAGAACAAATACCCACCGGTAGCCAATTATACCCCCGCCGGTCAGGTGTGGGTCGAAGCTGAATACTTCAACAAAGGCTGGGTGCCGGATCAGGCCACTTTGTGGTCGAAAGGCTTCAATAACGGTGCGCCTGCGGTTGCGAGTCTTGCCTTAGATGCAGCAGATAACGCAACAGACAATTACCTCGCACTGCTGTCTTGGCAGGCAGAACAGTATCCTGACAGCATCGCTGCCGAGATCGTCAATGCACCGGAAGCCTATGAGGCACCGACCGGCAAGACCGTGTATGTGGGCACGCTGTATACGCCCAGCAATGCTGCATGGCAGCGCTTTGTGGTTCTGAACTATACCCCGGTTGTGCTTGGCGGCGACAGCGAGATTCCCGGCTTTGAAACCGGTGGCGAATCGGTGGATAAGCCGTGGAGCGCCAGCTATGAGCGCAGCGAGTCCTTGGATTTTTCCTATACGGTCAATACCGACAAAATCCAGTTGGACACATTGGAAAAAGTGGATGGCGCAGGCATTGAAATTGCACCGATCATTGATGGCATCCCTGCCGACATTGACGGCGGCAGCTGGACAATTACACCGGATGGGATGCAGTCCGTCACGACCAGCGGACATACGGCAGATGACAATTACCACCTGAACGGCGGCGATGGTTCTGTAATATGGACGGTGCATTTCAGCGTCAGCAAGTCGGCCTCCCAGAGCGGCAGCATTACCGCCAACAGTGAGCAGGACGCCGATGCACAGGCATCTGCCGCGCAATCTGCTGCACAGAGCGCCTGCGAAGGTCAGGTCAACGGGGAAATTGAAGCTGCACTTTCTGCTGCCCATAACTACTTTGACAACCTGAAATTCTCCTACAACGAAGTGACGGTGCCCCACGGCTTTGATGCTTTCGGCGGCGACCTTGGCAGCAGCCAGACCATTACCGTGCCTGCCAACAGCAGCAACGATTACCTCATGAAAAACGATGAGTGGTCCGTCAAAGTTGCCATCAACAAAATTGACAGCGAAACCAAACAGCGTATCAAGGGTGATGCAGAGTTCAAGATTTATGAATGGGATACCGTGCTCCAGCGCTATATCCCCGCAGGCGGCTATAACCAGTATGCGGTGGAGCGCCAGCCGGACGACACCTATAAAGTAATCAACCACAGCAATTATGCCAGCGGTTCTGACAATATCTATTACACCCAGCGCAACGAGGGCCGTTTTGTGGTTGTGGAGAGCCGTGCACCAAGTGGCTACTATGGTGACTGGACGGATGTAACGAAGCCCGGTGCGGCAGGTTCCGTTTTGGGCAAGCGGGCCTATGCCTTTGAAATCACCAAGGCGCTGGATGGGCAAACTCTTTGGCTCGGCAATGCAGACTATAATGCCGATATTACCACCACCAACAACGGCGGCACTCTGATCGACACCGGTGAGGCCATCGTCACGATTACGTTTGGCGACCGCGCAACCGACAAAACCTACGACACAGACCCTACTGGCATTGCCAACAATGAAAAATCCTACACGATGCACGCTGATGGCGACAAAATGCAGAACGACCGCGTTCTCGGCAGTATTTTGCTGACCAAAGTCGATTTGGATGCAGCGCGGTATCTGGCTGCGGGCAGCAACGGTGATACCACCTTGGAGGGAGCCGTCTACGACCTGTATGCAGCGGATACCATCGTACACCCGGATGGCGTCACCGGCACAGTAGATTATTCCAAAATCGCAGATGCCAATGGCAACCCCATCTGGCATACCACCGTGCTTACCAACGGCGGCTGGGATACCGATTACCTGCCCATTTTGCAGAAAGACAGACTGGTTGCCTCTGCTGCCATCAAAGACGGAAAACTTGCTTTTTCCAACCTGTATATGGGATGCTACTACCTTGTCGAGCGTGCCACAGGTTTGGTGCTGCCCATTGACGGCAACGGCAAACTGTATACGACCGGCAAATACCCGCAGCTGAATAAAAAGCTGGAGCGCACCGGCAAATACAGTGATTTGGTTCGGAAGAATAACGAATACACCGACTACCTCTATAAGAATCAGTACTCTGCCGTAGCTGAAAGCCGCAAGCTGGACGGCAGCAAGGCATGGGATGGCTATTACCTCTCCTATGCCACCGGGTATCTCTGCGATGAGGTCAACCACTACAAAACACTGACCTATGCAGATGAATCCAGCTACCATATCAGCGCTGAGCAGGAAAGCCAAGATGAAGTCCTCAAATCCGGCTTCTCGCTGAATAAGCTGGTTTCTACCACCGGTCAGCCCTCCCCGGCGCTGAAATTAGAGGGTGCGGGCTTTACCGTCTATCGCATTTCCAAGCTGAGCAAGGAAGCGCAGTTCACCACAAACCCGGATGGCAGCTACAATGCACAAAGTATTTTGGACGTTTACCGCAAAGACGACTACGATAATTTGACGCTCAAGTACGATTTCACTGCCGAGGGGCAGGCTGTTGCCAATATGTATGAGAGCAACGCTGCCACGGTAGAAGCCTACAATGCCACCCTGACCGCAGATGGTGACTACGCCAACGGCAAAGGCAATGGCTGGGTTCCTACCGATCAGGATGCAGAGTACCGGTTGGCAGAACTGTATACAAACGAGGAAGGTATCATCCGCATTGAGGGACTTCCGTATGGGCAGTACCTTGTTGTCGAGACTACGATCCCCAAGGACGTTTTCCAATGTGATCCCTTTATCGTAACAGTCAGCAAGGACAGCCCGCAAAGCCGTTTTACGGTTCCTGCCGGCAGCGCCACCACCGCCACCAACAACTACATGACCTATAACGTGTTGGATGAAGAACTGGAAGGTTACTTGCAGCTCATCAAGACCGATACCGAAACCGGCAAGGCAGTCAAAATTGCAAACACCGCCTTTGCGCTGTACAAGTTGGATGATAAAGGCAACAAGACCCGTATCTCGATGATTGATCCTGCCAGCGGCAGCGCCACCAAGAAAACCGATGTGTTCTACACCGATGCGGATGGCCTGATGAAAACGCCTGAAAAGCTGCCGCTTGGTCGCTATCTCATTGAGGAATTGCAGGGACCCGAAGGTTACTACAATGATCCTGCCTACTCTGTAGAATTTGAAATCACTTCCGAGCGTGTCTGGCAGGTCGTGGGCAACGCCACCAATGACATGGACGAGTACATTGTAGAAGAAAAGTATTTCAACCACGAAACCCTCGGTCAACTCACTATCCGCAAGCTGGGCAATGTCCTGACCGATTACAAAGACGGGCAGTTCATCTACACGCAGGATAATTTGGCAGGGGCAACCTACGAAATCCACGCGGACGGCGATATTGCCACGCTCGACCGTCAGGGCACTTATTGGTATAAGGATGGCGACCTTGTTGCCACTGTTACCACAGGTGCGGCAGGTCAGGTCGATGAGGTGAAATTTGCCCCCAATCGTACACAGGCCACCTATGATTTCCTCACCATCTCCCATGACGGCACCAAAGGTGAAGTGACCGTGACCCTGCCTTTGGGCAAGTACACGATCACCGAGGTCAAAGCACCCTATGGCTTTGTGCTGACGCAGCAGAGCTATAGTGTGGAATTCGGCTGGGACAACCAGCGCAACGACATTGTGCTGGCGAAAACCATCGTCAGCCACGAGCAGGATGGCGACAAAGAGTGTTCATACGGCATTGCCAATGTTAAAGATGCTTCGGATGCCCATAAGACCGCACAGATTCTTGTCTTTGAAAATGCGCGTGTGCTGCCGGTTCCCGAAAAGCCCGATGACAAGGTCAGCAAAATCGGCGTTGGCATCTATAAGCAGGACCGCGAAACACTGACCTATCTGCCCGGTGCTGTGTATGAACTGTACACGGTGGACGATATTTTCGCAGCAGATGGCACGAAGCTGGTGGACGCCGGTGCAAAGCTGGCAACCAGTGACCCAACCAACGACAGCGGTTTTACTTGGTTTGATGTGGATGTGCCCATTCGCGCCGAAACCTATCCGGACTCCGGCAATAGCGGTAAATACCGCATTGTCGAAATCACCGCCCCTGCTGGGTATCTTCTTGATAACAGCCCCATCGAGGTCGAGTTCACCTATGCCGGTCAAGAAGTGGCATGGCAGGTAGTGGATGGCACAAACACCAATTTGCGCACTACCGTGAACATTTCCAAGCAGGATGTCACCAACGGCAAAGAGCTGCCCGGTGCAAAGCTGGAAATCCGCGATGCAGATGGCAAGCTGATAGAGGACTGGACCTCTGCCAAGACACCCCATACCGTTCGCGGTCTGGAGCTGGACAAGGAGTACACCCTTATTGAAAAACGCGCTCCTGAAACCTATGCGGAAGCCGAAAACATTGTATTTAGGCTGGTACAGGTTGGAAACGAGCAGGAAAACGAAGTCTATGTAAAGACCGGCGACACTTGGGAAAAGCTGGACGACACCACCGTAGTCATGCAGGACGCACCTGTATTGGATATTGACAAGGTGGACGCAGGCGGTACCTTGCTGCCCGGCGCAACGCTGACCATCCGGGATGAAGATAAAAACGTTATCGACACATGGGTAACCGACTCCAATACGCATCATGTTCCGATTTCGGAAGATGGTATCCACCTTTCTGATGGGAAAACCGAGCATATCTACACCCTGACGGAAGATGCCGCGCCTGCCGGTTATGAGGTGGCAAGTTCTGTTCAGTTCAAAGTCGAGCTGGTAGACGAGACGGTCTGTTTGTATCTGCGCACAGATGAAAAGGCAGACTGGGAACGAGCCGATAAGCGTCTTATCACGATGGTCGATAAGGCTACCCCGCACCATGAGGATACGCCAGAACCTACCCCTGCACCTACTCCGGCTCCCACACCTGCCCCAACACCAGTGCAGACCCCCGCACCGACTTCCACCCCCGCGCCGCAGCTGACGATCCCCCAGACCGGAGACACGTTCCCGGTGGCCTTGCTGGTCGTTGTTGTGTTCGGTTCTATTGCTGCAATCGGTGTGCTGACCTACAAACGCCGCAAATCTGAAGCTGATACCGAGGAGGACGACCAGTGATATGATTTATACCTGCATCGCAGACGGAATTCGCAGTCCGCCTGCGTTTTTTCTTAAAAATAAATATAAGGAACCGATGAAAATGCAAAATGAAAACACAAAACGCGTATGGCTGTATGCGCGAATTCCCGGTAATGATGGCGAAACACTTCGCTGCATCCGTGAGTGTGCAGCGAAAGCACAGCAGGACAACTGCAAAATTGTCGGCACCAGCGCTGACGAAAGATATGGCTGGCTACTGCGCCCCGGCTACCGTGAAATGATGCGGCAGGTCAAGGCCGGGGAAATTGACTGCATTTATATTTACCGTATGCGCCAGATCAGCGGCAAGGAACAGCATCTATTTCGCTTTTTCCAACAGGTCATGCAGCATGGCATCAAGGTTGTAACGCTGGAATACAGTCTGCGCGACAGACTGTATGAGTACAGGTTGGGAATGAAAATTGAAAACTATGCAGCGCGGCACAAACTGCCCTTTCCATGGTAAATTGCGAAAAATGTCGCAGACTATGCCTGAAAAGTACGGAAAAATGTCGCAAGAAGGGATGAACTATGATTGAAGAAACCGCAGTTCGCGTGGAAATCAGCGCTGCGCGGTTCGCTAGCCAGAGCATTTTTGATATACTCCGGCTGACCGTACAGGCAATGAGCAGCCAGAATTATGGGCAGCAAAGCCTGAACGCGCTCAACCGGCAGGAACGTCCACTGGCATCGGTGGACGTGAATGAAAAAACGCTGCCCTACATCCGCAGGCAGCTGAAGCAATATTCCGTGGATTTCTCTGTCACCAAAGACCGAGACACCGGGCAGATGTATTTGTGGTTTAAGGGGCAGGATGTGGATCGTATTCAGACTGCGTTGGAAAACTGCATTGCAGAGCGCGGCAAAGAACGCCCAATTCCGGAACTGAGAGACCTATGCGACCGCGCCGCGCAGCGGGTCAAAGAGATGAACCAGTCCCGCCCTGTGCCGCCGCCGGAACATGGAGAACGCCTATGAATCAGCCGAAAAGAAACCTGAAAATTTGGATACCCATTGCAGCGGTTTTATGCTTCTGGCTTGGTAACTGGATGGGTCACACATACGAACTCACCGAGGGAACCACTACGCACCGGCTGGCGGCTGCACTGAACCTGAACAACCTGTTGCTGCACCCGTTCGGGCTCTCGGCAGACGCCTTCTCGCTTGGCTGCGGCATTGCCACAGCGCTCATGGCAGGGCTTATTTACCTTTGTGTGAAGTACAGCAGGCATCGCCTGATGCCCCAGAAGGAGTACGGCAGTGCCCGCTGGGGCGGCCCGGAAGATATTGTCCCTTTTCAGGATGAAAACGCGCAGAACAACCTGCCGCTCACGGCATCGGAAAGCCTGAGTCTTTCTCCAAAAATGAAAGTCACGGCAAACGATAACTATAACCGCAATAAGAACGTGATCGTGTTCGGCCCATCTGGTTCCGGTAAGAGTTACAGCGTTGCCGGCCCGCAGCTATTGCAGTTTAACAGTAACTATGTGCTCAGTGATCCGAAGGGAGAATTGCTTCAGGAATATGGCAATGCCCTACTCTCTCAAGGATACAAAGTGAAAGTGTTCAACCTGAAAGACCGGGATAAATCCGACCATTATAACCTTTTCGCCTACATAAAAAATGAGGATGATATTCTGGTCGTCACCAAGAACCTTGTCAAAAACCTGAAAGAAGATCCAACCGCCAAGAGCACCGCCGACCCGATATGGGAGGAAGGCATGACGGCGCTGCTTGAAGCACTGATCGGCTATGTGTTCTACGAATTGGAGCCGGAAGAGCGGAACATGAACAGCGTTATGACGCTGCTCCTTATGCTGGAATCGCAAGGCGATGGCCCCAACAGCGTGAGCCAGCTCGACCTGCTGTTTGATGACCTGAGCATCAACAAGCCGAACTCCTTTGCCGCAAAGCAGTATAAGCTCTACAAGATGGCTCCCGGAAAGACCGCGCAGAGCATCAATGTGTCGCTGGGGCTGCGCATGAGCGCATTCAACATTCCGTCCATTGCCAATATCTGCGCGGACGATACGATTGACCTGCGGGAACTGGGCAGCGAGAAAAAAGTGGCGCTCTTTGTTGTTACGCCCGACACAACAACCGCCTACAATTTTTTGGCGGCAGTTATGTTCCAGCAGTGCTTTCAAATTCTGGTGGATATTGCAGACCATCGCCCGGATAAGCGCCTGCCACGGCATCTGCGGTTCCTCTTGGATGAATTTCCGAACATCGGCATGATACCGGATTTTCAAATCCTTATCAGTACGATTCGCAGCCGTGACATTGCCTGCACCCTGATTTACCAGTCATTGAACCAGCTGAAAAGCCAGTATAAAGACGATTGGGCGACTATCTACGAAAACTGCGATTCTATGATTGTTCTTGGCGCAGGCGGCAACCCGGAGAATCTGGAGTTCTTCTCCAAGGCGTTGGGCAAGGCAACCATTGAAGTCATGAACACATCGGAGAACAAAGGCAGTCAAGGCTCGTATACGAAGTCCTATCAGGCTCTTGGACGTGAGTTGATGACCCCAGAAGAAATCCGAACGATGCCCCGCAACTGGTGCCTGCTGATGATTTCCGGTGTGGCACCCTTTTATTCGCGCAAATACAATCTGAAAGATCACCCCAATTACCATTTGGTAGAAGCGGAAGGCGGCAAGCCTTTCGACTATGACAGACGCGCAGAGCAGTCTTTTGCGGACTTTATCAGCAATGTAAAGGACGTAAAGACTGTAAAGCTCTGTGCCGAAAATAACAACTGAACGGAGAAATGAACAATGGAAATGGTATCTACGATTACGACTCTCATCTCGAATGTTGTCACCTTTGCCGGTGGCCTCCTGCTGCTGTTTGGTGCAGTAACGCTTGGCACGAACCTGAAAGACCACAACGGCCCCGGCATCAGCAGTGGTGCCTGGGCGATGGCAGGCGGTGTGCTGATCATTGCCGTGGCCGCTTATTTCGGCACGCTGACGGTCGGGTAAAGGAGGGCTGCACTATTTTTGAAGATACAATACGCAGCCAGTTGGAGGGCATTTCTGCCACGGTCAACTCTATGGGGCAAAATTCCGGTTTGCTCAGCAGCCTGACTGACTGGAACAGCACCTTGGCGGGCTATGCTGACAGCATAAGCACCGGCGTAGTTATGCCGGTGGCGCTGACCCTGCTGGCGCTTTTTATGATTCTGGAGTTGTACAATGCCACCCAGCGTATTGCCATGAACGGCAGCAACAACGCGTTTACGATCCAGCAAATCGCACTGGTTATGCTGAAAATTGTTGTTTGCCGGTGGGCGGTGGTGCATACAACGGAAATTCTGAACGCACTCTTTGAAGTTGCGTCCACCGTGACGGTTGGCATATCCGGTTATGTCGGCAGTGGCGAAGTCAATACGACCGTTGATATTGAAAATGCCATCGCCGCGCTGCCGGGCGGCATTGGCAATATGCCGGTGGCGTTGGAGCTGATGGTTGTTGGCTGGATGCTGCGCATTGTGAACATCGTGGTCAACACCATTGTGGCAGCACGCTTTATAGAGTTGTATGTCTACAATGCGATGGCATCGCTGTCCATAGCCACACTCTGCTATCAGGAGCTGCACGGTATTGCGGTGAACTTCCTCAAATCCTACCTCGCAGTTGCCTTGCAGGGCGCGGTGCTGTATCTGGTCATCGGCTTTTATCCGGCACTGGCCGGTTCGCTGGGCACCGGTGGCAGCATCACGGAGCAAGCGTGGGCAATGCTGGGACAGTCGGTGATCCTGCTGGTGGCAGTGTTTATGAGCGGAAAGTTCACGAAAGCTATTACCAATGCAATGACCTAATACCATTTGGAGATTGAAAAGCTATGATTGCCACAAAAACAAACCTTGAAATTACAGAGTACAGGGAGAAGTTCTTTTTAGGATTATCCCTCCGTCAGCTGGCCTGCTTTGCCGCGGCTGCGGTGCTGGCGATTGCGACCTGCTTTGTCTGTCTGCACTGGCTGCGGATGGATATGCAGGTCGTTTCTTATATCGTCATGGTGGAGGTACTGCCCTTTCTGGGACTGGGCTTTATCCACCGTGACGGTTATCCGTTTGAAAAGCTCGTGAAAATTTACTGGGCATGGCACAGCGAAAATGCAGCGGTGCCGATCCGCCCCTATAAGGAGAGTCGAAATGTTCAAAAGAAAAGAACTCGCAGAAATTCCGAATGTGAAACCTATTGCCGCCGAAACGAAAAAGCAGCGCGCAAAGGAAGGAAAGCAGCGGTCAAAGCAGCTGCGCAGATCCGCAAAACAATCCGAAATGAATGCCGCGCAGAGCGCCCGCAGCATTAAGAAGCGCCGTGCACCGGAGAAGGCTGCGGACTGTCTGCAATACGAGCGTATGTACGAAAGCGGCATCTGTGAGGTGGAACCGGGGCTTTTCTCCATGACAATGGCATTCACGGATGTCAATTTTCAGCTGGCGCGGCAGGAAGATCAGAAAAGTCTTTTTACCCAATACAGTGAATTTCTGAACTATTTTGACCCAGACACGCATCTGCAAATCAGTCTTGTGACCCGACGTGTGGACGAAGCAGAATTCCGCCGCGACACTTTCCTGCCGCTGCGCGGTGATGCCCGTGACCGGTACAGCGAGGAAATGAATCGCGTTATATCGGAAAAAGCGCTGCAAGGGCAAAATGGACTGATTCGGGAGAAGTATATCACTATCAGCTTGCATGAGGATGATTACCGAAAAGCGCAGGTTCGACTCCTCAAACGCGCTGAGGACATCCAAAACCTGTTCAAGCGCATGGGCAGCACTGTACGCAGGCTCTCCGGTATTGAGCGCCTGAACCTGCTGCATGGTATCACCCGCCCGGAAGAAGTCATGGCATTTTCTTATGATTGGCTGCTGGCAGAGGATTCCCTTACGACCAAGGATTTTATTGCGCCCAGCGGTTATAACTTGAAGCCAGAGCATGATGACTCCCGCGCTGTGTACAATGACCGCTACCAGTTTGGCGAGTATTATGGCAAGGTGCTGTATCTGCGGGATATTGCCCCGCAGATGAAAGACAATCTGCTTTCGCTGCTCAGTGACTTAGACTTTGATAATGCAATTTCCATTCATGTAGATGCCGTCGAGCAGCGCGAAGCCGTTGAGCAGGTTCAAAAGCAGTTGGCTTATATGCAGAAAGAAAAGGGCGATGGCATGGTCAATGCTGTGCGCATGAACCTGCCCGCCTACATGGGTGTGCGATATGAGCTGACCAACCAGATCGAAGATGCCGAGGAACTGCTGGATAACCTGCACAATTATAACCAGAAGATTTTCAAGGTCTGCATCCTGATCCACACCTATGGCCGCAACAATGCCGAACTGGACGAGCGTGTGCAGCAAATCTGCAATACTGTGCAGCAGCAGACGTGCCGGTTCAGCCCTATCCCGTTTGAGCAGTGCGCTGCCATGAACAGCGTTTTACCACTTGGAAAGAAATGGCTGGCGCTGGAGCGCACTCTCCTGACAGTGAATACCGCTATCTATGTGCCGTTTACTACACAGGAACTGTTCCAACCCGGTGGACTGTATGAGGGCACCAACGCCCGCAGTAAAAATCTGATTATGGTCAACCGAAAACTGCTGCCTGCCCCGGCTGGTATGGTGCTGGGCATGACCGGCTTCGGCAAATCCTTTGCTGTTATGCAGATGATGGCAGGTATCATGCTGCGCTGGCCGGAGGACGATCTGGTCATCATCGACCCGGAAAATGAATATGCGCGGCTGGTCGAGGCTTTTGGCGGCGAGGTGATTGAAATCTCGGCATCGAGCAAATCTCATATCAATCCGATGGATATTTCAGAAGATTACGGCGACGAAGGTAATCCTATCCAGCTGAAAAGCCAGTTCCTGCGAGATTTCTGCCAACTGGTTTTGAACAGCAAAGAGCTGAGTGCCCAAGAGTGCAGTCTTGTGGACCGCGCAGCGCTGATTACATACCAGAAATATTTGCTGCATCCGGAGCGTGAGCAGATGCCCTCGCTGCATGATTTTTACAATAATTTGTCTTTGCAGGGTTCGCAGGCAAAAGCGCTTACGATGGCGTTGAGTATGTATGTGGATGGCACAATGGACCTGTTTGCCCACCAGACAAACGTGGATTTGCAGAACCACTGCATCTGTTTTAATACCGTGAAACTGGGCAAGAGTATGCAGTCCATCGGCATGATGACGGTACTGGACCAGATTTGGAACCGCATCACCCGAAACCGTGTGCTGGGACGCCGCACTTGGATTTTCACCGATGAGTTCCAGCTCCTGCTGGGCAACAGCGCCTGCACGAACTACTACTTCGAGCTTTCCAGCCGTGCCCGCAAGTGGGGCGCCATCCTGACTTCCATTACCCAACACGTTCGCTCTGTGCTGAACAACGAAGATGCCCGGCGTATGTTGTCCGACTGCGGCTACATCAAGCTGTTGAATCAGGCCCCGGACGATGCAAACGACATTGCACGGCTGCTTCATATCTCCGATGAAGAAAAGCGGTATATTGAAAATGCCGAGGTTGGCAGCGGTCTGCTGATTGCAGATAAAGTAGTGGTGCCTTTCAACAATACTTTCCCGCAGGACACTGAGCTGTTCCGTCTGATGGATACGAATCCTAACCGCAAGAAATAAGCCGGGATTGTAGGGGTTATGAAATGTCAGAACTATTCACGCAAACGGATAAGCAGAAGAAACTCTTTCGGACAGAAGAGAATATTGTAGCGAACATTCAGACTCAATTCGGTATGCCGCATACGGGAAAAGACCTTCTGCTTGATGCAAAAATGGGGCCAAATAAAGACCAGTCCAGTCGTCTGGACTCGGAACCAGACGCGCTATCTGATACAGGAATGTCCGATGATGTCGGTGCTGGTGACACATCCGGAATCCTGCATGATTCTGCTGGAGGTAATAAGAATACTATCACCGGCACAAATACACCGCGCTCCAGTCGTACAAGCGCCTATTATGATTTGCTGCGCAGCCAGCACAAGAACGGTCACTATAAAGCTCCTGCATACCGGGTTGTGGATGCCATAGAAAGCCCGCTGCAAGCTGGTGCCGGCGCTTTGAATTATCACGATGACTTCGATACGGATGCCGTTCAAAATGCAGGGCTGCACATAGCGGTTGCACAGACTGTTGTGGAAGGCAATATCATGGCCGCAGCAGCGGACAGCGCTTTTGTAATTGGCAAGCAGACCGGCAATATCCTGAAAGACCTGAAGGATGAAACAATCAATGCTAAAGATGCCTTGAAAGCTGGTGGAAAAGTTCTGCGCCTGCAAGGTGGAAAATCCGTTGTAAAAATCGGTGATGCGACCCTACGCAGTACAGAGCAGTACCTATCTTCATTTCAGGTTTCAACGGATGATTTCACCGGCAGTGTTCCGGGAAAGGTCAAAGAGGCTGCTACCAATACCGGGAACATTCTGAAAAAGATAACCAACGTGGTCCTGCACCCGCTGCGAAATCTGATTGCTATGGGAAAAGTGATCCTGATTGGTGCTGTCATCTTGCTGTTTCTGATTATCGTCAGCCTGCTGGGGCAGATGAGTGGAACAACATCCACTTCTGTATTTTGCGCGAATCGTATTGAGGACATTCAGACACTTGTGCAGAAAATCAACGACTACCGCAATGCAGCGGTTACCGAGGGCATCTATCAGGCATTCCAGAATGACGTTGACCCCAATGGCAATCCCTATGGGTACGATTCGCTCACCGGGCAGCGCAGCAATAATTTGCAGCATGGTGTCACTTGGAACTATGCCAATGGCATCTACAATGACACGGCGGAGATTATTTCCTTGGCGGCAGTATATTACCAGCAGGACTGGCCGCGTTCGGAGCTTTTGTCCGCTTTCAGCGACAATGTGCCCTTTACAAAATTCTGCCGAGCACTGGCAGCGTATGGTCTGGATGTGACTGCACGAGAGTCAGCTCCTTATTCCTGCATGAGCTATGGCGGCTGCGTGAACGGTTACCGTAGCGAAGGCGAGGTAGTTTCCATCAAAGACTACCGCCTTGAAACCCATACTTGCAGTGAGGGCGATGATGCCTGCGGGCAGTACGATGCCGCCGCAGAGTGGCACTGGAATGAAGGTCATGCAGAAAATAAGAGTTATTCTATATGGAAAGAGGACGGCACACATGATGTGACCGTCTTTTTTCCTGTCATTTTCCCGGATGGTGCAACAGGCTCTGAACTTTCCGATTTGCCGGAAGAATACAACGCAGTTGCTGATGGAAAAATCAATGCCGCAGACTGCATCGGCAATATTGTGCTGGATGAAAGTGCTAACTTGTACAAGGGCGAACTGAATGAGTGGTTTTATGCCCCCGATGAACTGACTGTCACTTTTACTGTTGTAACTGGCGAGGGTGATGATGCGGTTTCCGATGATTACGAGGTTACTTTCTCCAATGCAACCGCTATACCTTGGTGTCCCGGAGAGTTGAACGATGGGCAGTACGGTCACTACGATCTCGACTGCACGATTTATCTGACAGGCTATGACCGCTACACAGACCCGGAAACGCAGGCCCCAAACGGTGCGGACGGCGGAACCGGAAATCTGGAAGCGCTGGCAGAAAGTTGTGATGCAGGAACTTTGACCCGGACAATCATTAAGCAGGATCAGTACGGTAATGAGTATGCCGGTAATGCGGTATCCGCCCGATATACAAAAACGATCACGCTGCCCAACGGTGCGAGAGGATTTCAGGGGTGGTATAAGGATGGTGAAGATGCTTATGGAAATGTGGAATGGGCATCGCTTCTGTATCGCATGGACTGGGAAGAACTGTATGGGATTGTGGACGGCATAAAATGCCGCGCCACCGGCAGTGGCATGACCGAGGAAGAACTGCGGCAGCTATTTGCCAGCCTGAATATCGACGCCACGACCGCACGCGGTCAGGTGGTCGCCTTTGCGTTAAGCTGCCAAGGAAAGTTTGTCTATGCCCAGCCATCTTCGCTGCGCGGCGGGCCGGGCAATCCAAGCGTGGGCATCAATCTGGATTGTTCGAGCTTTGTCCAATATTGCTATTGGGCGCAGAACCTGCCTTTTTCCGCAGGCAGCACAGCCGCCTATCGGAACGCAGCAGACCTAGTAAGTATTTCCCCGTCTGAAGTCCAGCCGGGAGATTTGCGCGTGGTATATGCCTCTGGCGGCGAACAGGGGCACGTTCAGATGGCGCTGGGTGGTGATGCGTGGATCGAGTGCTGCTATGGCTATGGCGTTGCAGTGAATATGTCCAACGCATGGATGGAGAGCAGACCATGCTATTATTTCCGGTATGCGGGATTCTGAGAGGTGTTTTTTATGAGAAAATTTCTCGCATTACTTTTTGCGCTTTTACTTTGTACAGCAACAAAAGTCTATGCAGAAGATGCTGCTACTGTAACGGTGGCGGTCAATGATTTGCCGCAAAAATTGCAGAACCGCACTGTGATTGTCACACTTGGCAATGGCCCATCTGATACAGAATCAACAGTTATTGTTCTGGATGGGCTGAACAACTACACGGCAACGGTGACGGTTGCACCGTCAGAATATTACTGCGCTGCTGCTGTGCAGTATGATGCCTTGGGCGATTATCCCTTACAGGAAATTAACCAGACGACATTTTTGCAAGCAGAAGGCGGGAACCAGTACGACCTGATTTATACCTTGGCAGGCAGCAGCTGGTATGAGAGCGTGACCGGCCAGCAACGGCACTACACATTGCAACCGCTGGAAACGCCACCAGAGAACTATGAGCCAAAACCGGCGCAAGTAGGAGCATACCTGACCGCACCAGTTGGCTTTTCCCAACACGTGATAGTTTACTTGCAGAATTTGTACACTGATGATGTCTATGATTTGGAGCTTTATGAATCGAATTGGTTAGCCGCTGTTGAACCAAATGCACTGAGCGGAAAATATGCGTTTCTTTCCGCTTGTGTTGTTGGCGATGCAGAAAACCGTTACCAATTCAGCTGTGAACAGAACGAACTTTCCACGGAAACCGGTGCGGATTTTCACTTAACGGTGACGGACACTGCCAGTCCAGACCGCGAGATGAACACGCCAAGCCGAGATCAAAACAGCACGGTGCAGGCGGCGAACAGTTTCAACAACAGAAATACGGATGCACCGCAGCAGCCGACCGCAGTGCCAGAGATTGCTTCCCAACCTGTAAAGCAGCAGAAGAAGCAGCTTGATCAGTTTTCCTTGCTGCTGGACTTCATGCCGGTGGTGCTTGTGGGGGCGGTGCTCTTTGCAGTGTGCCGCAAGCATCGCCGTTGAGACCCGCAGGGGTAACCGGAGCGTGAGCGACGGTTAGCAAGCATTGCATCTGTATATACACAGATGCGCTCAGGGACACCCTGAAACCCGTTTTGGGGAATATTCCCCATGCCCTTTTGACGAGAAATGGACCGGATAGATGAAAAAGAACAGAGAACGACCGATCAGCAAACTGCTCTTTTTTTCGGAAGAAGAGCTTCAAATTATCCAGAAAAAGATGCAGGAAGCCGGGATGACAAACTTCTCCGCTTATTGCCGGGAACAGCTGGTTAAGGGCGAAGTGCGTCATTACGATTTTCAGGTGCTTAAAGAGCAGGCGGCTTATATTGGGCGAATCGCCGGCAGCATAAACCAAATTGCAAAACGCTGCAATGAAAATAAGTCGATTCACACCAATGATGTAGAGCAGTTGCGCCGGGAATTTCTGGCGCTGAAAGCCGACTATCTGGAACGTGTGGTTAAGCTGTTGAGAAAAATTTATTGAATAGGAGAATGACGATATGAATCAAAATGGAGAAATCCGTGTGTTGTATGTGCAGCCGGGTAAGTACCCAGAGGAAATCAAGATACCTAATACGCTGGAAACTTTTCAAAAATATGTTTGTGGGAGTATAGAAAGCGTAAGATTGGACAGGGATGCCTATATCATCTGTAATGATGAAGGAAAGCTGCTTCCATTACCACCGAACCGCTTATATGGTCCAACGGATTTCTTCGCAGGTCCGTTTCTGATATGCGGAGACGGTGGCGAAGATCTGATAAGTTTGACGGATAGTCAAATTACAAAATATGAGAAAAAATATCACTCACCCCTGATTTTCCTTGAGCTATATCCGAAGCCGATTACTCTCAAATGCACGCTAGAATTGTATGCTAAATGCAGGGGAGAGGAACATCAGCATGATACACAAGAAAATGAACATGATGAGAGATAAGTCCATTTGTATGGAAAATCGTGAAAATGGGCTTTGCTCTTATTGAAAAGCATGATATACTATTCTTACATTGTACTGATGTAAGGAGAGCAGCGATGGCAGGCACAGAACGGTATGTTCGTAACAGCACAGCAGATTTTTTTGTGTTCACGAAAGATTCAGAGACAGATGGCATAGAAGTTCGCGTTCAGGATCACGAGGTCTGGCTGACGCAAAAAGGCATCGGACAACTGTTTGATGTTGACCGCAGTGTTGTTGCCAAACATCTGCGGAATATTTTTGCGGAAAATGAATTATCCGAAAGTACAACTTGTGCAAAATTTGCACAAGTTGCAGATAATGGCAAGACCTATCACTACAAATTCTACTCCCTGCCCGCCATTATTGCTGTTGGTTACCGCACCAATTCCACCCGTGCCACACAATTCCGTCAATGGGCAACCAAAGTGCTGGATACATTTACCCGGCAGGGATATGTTCTGGATAAGGATCGGCTTATTAATGGGCAAATCTTTGATGAAGATTACTTCGACCATTTGGTTTCCGAAATACAGGAAATCCGCGCCAGCGAGCGCCGCTTTTACCAGAAAATTACGGATATTTATGCTACTGCCGTAGATTACTCGGTAGACAGCAAAACGACCAAAGACTTTTTTGCAACCGTTCAGAATAAAATGCACTACGCTGTTCATGGCAGTACTGCCGCAGAAGTCATTGTGCAACGGGCAGACCACACAAAAGACCACATGGGGTTGACCTCATGGAAGAATGCCCCAAACGGGAAGATAGTCAAAGCCGATGTTTCTGTTGCAAAGAACTATTTGCAGCAAGATGAGTTACAAGAACTGAATGAGATTGTAACAATGTACCTTGACTATGCAACGCGCCAAGCACGGCGGCATATTCCTATGACGATGCAGGACTGGGCAGAGAAACTGGACGCTTTCCTGCAATTCAACGATGCCGAAATTCTAAAAGATAAAGGAAAGGTTACAGCGGCAATCGCAAAGGCTTTCGCAGAGAGTGAATTTGAAAAGTACCGCGTTATACAGGACAGGCAGTACCAAAGCGATTTTGACCGCCTTATGATGGAGGCGGAGTCAACAAAACAATAATTACAGGCAGATGCCCTATGTGAGATTCATTTCACATAGGGCATTTTTCTTTTAGGGAGCTTCTATGGCTATAACAAAAATCCACGCGATAAAATCTACTCTCGGCAAGGCACTGGCTTATATTGAAAACCCGGACAAGACCGATGGACAGATGCTGGTATCGGGTTACAACTGTGAACCGCAGACGGCTTCAATCGACTTTGAAATGACTGCGGTACTTGCACACAAGGCACGAAATCTGAAAAGAAAGCGTTCCACAAATCTTGCTTATCACCTGATACAGTCTTTTTCTCCAGAAGATGCTGTCACGCCTGAGCAGGCGCATGAGCTGGGGAAGAAACTGGCATTTGAATACACAGGCGGCAAGTACGAGTATGTGGTAGCAACTCACATTGATAAAGGTCATATCCATAACCACATTATGATCAATGCAGTTTCCTTTTACGACTATAAGAAACTGCGAACGGTGCCTTACCGCACGGCACGTCAGATACGGGATATTTCTGACCGCTTGTGCATGGAAGCACATTTATCCGTGATTGATGATCCACAAAAGATTGGGCAACTGTATCCTGAAAACGCAGGGAAAAAGAAATCTGTATCCAACCGGACGGAAATCCGAAAGAGGCTGAATTTTTGCTTGGAGAGGGCAACGGATTATAGTCAGTTTCTTTCTATGGCAAAGGGACTGGAAATCACACCTACAATTCGCGGTAAGCATATTAGCTATTTGCTGGAGGGTGCGGGTCAATCTGTCCGGGATAATAGCTTATCTGATACTGATACATTTACCTATGCCGGTATTTGCGCCCGACTGTCTGACAATGCACAAGAGCAGAAATACCTGAGAAAAACAATTACTGGTATCCTCCGTTCGGCAACTGGTATGGCGGACTTTGCAGATAAACTGAAAACTGCAGGCATCGAAACCAAAGTGAAAAAATCGACCGGGCAGGTACTGTACCGAGCCGCAGTGTTGGATGGTGCATGGGTTCCCGAAGATGCCCTCGGTTCGGAATTCACCAGCGAAGGAATTGAGTATGCACTGAAGAATGGGGAAGTGCAGATTGCAGAAGACGCGGAGATCACGCTGATTGACCGCTATCAGGAATTGACGATTCAGTATCCAGAAGTTTGTACGGCAGCAGTGAAGTTAAGCAGCCGCCAAATTCTGTCGGCGGGTAAAAACGGCTTGGTTCTTCAGGTTCACGATGACAATGGAAACCCCGCCAAACTAATGGTCAACAAAAGTGAAGTAACAACTTCGCCGGATGGCGAAATCATTTTCAATGTCGGAAACGACTTCTCTTATGACCTGGTTTATGAGGACGGAACCCACGGCACGATCCGAGGCGCAAAGCTGATTCAGCAAATTGATGAAGAAAACAACGTACTGCCATTGGCGGTTGTACTAACAGAAGGTCAGATTAAAACAATGTCTCTGCGGGGAGTTACAATTGCGTTGCCAAGCAAGGGGATAGAGAGGCTGTTTATTCCAGAAAAATATGTAGTATGCAATGCGGCGAATGGACAATGTGCAGTTTCGCTCTACCCGAATCATCAATATAGCTATATTCCAACTAGCGGCGAAAATAAAAGAAATAGCATACAAGGGGATCAACTTGCGGCAATTTTAGGGGTGGCGATAAATCCATCGACAGAAAATACTACACTTAGTCGCAGAATAGCTGCGGTGGAACGTCGTATGGGAATTGAAAATGCAAAAAATCTAGGAAAGGTCCTTCTTGGAATGACAAGCGAAAATATGTATACAGCGGCTGATTACGATAAGGCGATACTAAGCCTAGGCAAAAAGCAAATTGATCTTACGAACAAAATTTCTGCTATGCAGGAAAAGCGAAAAGAAGTTGCTGCGGTTACCAAGAGCTTACAAATTTGCAAAACATACAAGCCTGTCTGGATGCAGTATGTAGAGTTGCCCATGAGTCAGAAATCGGCTTTTTACAGTGGTCATAGTACGGAATTGCAGGCTTACAGTAGTGCAGCAAAGAATTTGGAAAAAGAAGGAATTGACCAATCCGTTGATTTGGATAAAGCGATTGGATTTACTGAGCAACTTGAAAGGAAAATTGAAGAAACGAAAGAACAACTACGCGAGACAAATTCTGAAGAGAAAAAGGCCCAACAGGAGAGGAAGAAGGTTTTAGACATACAGGAAAACCACACGATAAACTGAACAATATTTATTGTTTAGTACAAAGTACAAATTATTGGATAAGTCGAGTTTTATAATAGAGATGTCGATACTATTGCCATCAGATGACGGATATTTGCAGCAAATAGCAAAATTCGTGAGGGAAAGTAAAGCATTTTCGGCAATGGAAAAGAGAAAGCATCTCTAAAAATAGACGGCAAACATTAAATAATATCAAAAAAGGACCGGAAAATCTCTATCGACGTGTTCTCTTACCTTTTGAAGGGAGAGTGGCGATCGTGCGCAGAGTTTCCGATCCTTTGCCTTTATTTAAGCATTTTACTAGCGATGCCGTTCCGAGGGCACCTCCTTATTTTTTGATTCTCAACAAAAAATAAGGAGGACGTATAATGATCCAGCATGAATTTGAAGAGTTACTTGAGCAATTTAGTCAAGATGAACTGAATGAAAAAAGCACGATGAAAGGACAGTTCACTAGCTATATAACCCGCCGAATGGAATGGCACGCAATTCGCTATGCTGCTAAGAATCGACCCAATGTCATTGTGATTTCCTTGGATCAGGCCCCGCGACATCTGACAGATATTGATGCCGAGCAAATGTTTCGGAAGGTTGAGATTGAACTGGCTCTTCAACAGGAAGTACAGAGGCTTTCACCAAAAGAAAAGGAGTGGCTTTTGTGCTTTCTGAAAATGAACTACAAAGAAATTCAGAAACACTTTGGCTGTGGGCATACCTATGTCTATGAGAAGCGCAAGAAGCTGGCTGAAACAATGAAGGCGTTGAAGGAGTAACGATCATGAAGAGCTTTGAAGAACATCTGCGAGGCGCAAAAGCACATAACCGTGAGGATAAAATCTGGCTTGTTACGTGTTTTTCTGGGAAAATGGCTAAGTTGTGTGCCAAGTACGGCTTTCCCGATGATGAAGATATGTTCGTCTACCTGATCGAGCATTTCCTGCGGGACTTGGATAGGTTTGTCATATACGGTGATGACCATACCGTACATAGCGGAGGAAATGGCAGTGGCAACAGATAAGACTCGATATAAGGATGTAAAAGTTCGCATTCCGGAGGAAGAACTGGCTGTACTGAACTGCCGTGTTGCTAAAACAGGTATGTCCAGAGAACAATATATCCGTTGCCTGATTGCAGATACGATTCCTGCTGAATATCCGCCAGCGGATTACAGGCTTATCATTCGAAAACTGGATGAATTGCAGGAGGTGATGGAAGCACTGGTTGACGAGAACCCCGTCAAACGCGATGCAATGAAGCTGTATATTACGCTTCAAAATGTTGCGAGTACGGCGGATGTGCTGCGTAGGGCAGTGATGCCATTTGTGTCAAGACGCGAAAAGAAATAAAAAGTGGGGCTGTTGTATGTGGCAGCCCCATTTTCTATTATATTTGATCCCAGAATTCGACCGCAGGAATATAATTTACTTCGTATGCGGATTTTGTTTTCGTTAGACATTGCAATAACTCCTTTTTGACAATAAAAATACCGCTGTATCGGGTGATACAGCGGGGGTAACAAATATAAAGTGTCCGGCTCCTTATGCGTTAGACGGGGGCGTTTGCTTGGTATCTGCAAATAGAGCTGGAGGTCGTAGCAGAGAACGCATCTGCTGTCCGGCTGTATAATCGGTCTTTTCATATCTCAATACACCTTCATAAAGCTCAATATTTCCCATATTTACGAACTTTTCCGTTACATAAATCCATGCATCTACATATACTTTCATGACAAATTGGTGCGGAATTGGTGCGGAGTGTGGGAAGCAACATTCGGGAAGCGGGTTCATCACGACAGATTATTTGTTAAAAATGAAAGCTGCAAGGAGATTAACACTGTGAACCATTTACTATCCTGTGAATTCAATATCGACACTGCTTGTGTCGAGTTAAAATATGCCGATGGCAGCATGATTTCCATTGATACCATTGCCGTGGAGAACGAAGTGGCCGACAATATGTATGAACGCTCCGAGCTGGACTGGCTGATTTTTAACGCTCCGGCTGAGTATGCAGATCTGGTGCTGAACGGCGATCCCGTGAAGTATCTGAAAACCGTGACTGTATACAAGCCATTTGAAAATTAACAGATGAAACAAGGCGGGTAAGCACACAAAAATGCTTACCCGTCATTTTTATTGTCTCTGTACAAGATAATTACAGGTTTTTATTTGCTGTTTACACAGAAACAATATCAGCTCTTCTCATTATTCATATCCATTGTACTGTATTTCTTCTCTTGACACGAGAAGAGGCCACCTTTAGGTGACCTCTTCCGAGAGCCCTTTAGAAGGAAAACACTTCTGCGGCTTCTGTTTAAAAAAGTTTTTTCTGAATGGCCTCGGTAATAGTCTGCTCCTCCAGACTCCTGCGGGTCAGAAGTCCAGAAATCCAGCATACCCCCATTACTAAAACAACTGCCAGGACAATGCTGCCCACTGGCAGACAGAAGGGAAGTTGGAATGCTCGTCGGATAGCATAGTATTCCAGGGCCAACACGCCCATTCCAAAAGGTAAACTCCAGCACATCGCTTTGATTCCGTAGAAAAGACTTTCCAGCCAAATCATCTTACGGAAATCCACGGGTGTGATTCCTACGCTGCGGAGAATTCCATATTCCCGAGCACGCAGTTCCATTCCCGTAGAGAGGCTATTGTGAATATTGGCCATACATACCAGACATAGCAGCAGAACAAACCCGGTACATAAGATTTGTAGAAGCATTCCAAACCGCTGAAGGCCACCCATGGCAAGGGAATTGTAGTTTGCACTGATCACCCCTTGGGGCAGGCCATAGCTGTTGTTTAGGGACCATTCCTCCAATCCGCTGGTTAGGGCGGAAATACTTTCAGGGTGAATGTACTGCACCTGCCAGTAGTATGCACCGCTTCTGCCCAGGTCTGCCTGCCGATTCAGGAATGCTTGGAATACACTGCGACTGGTCACCAACTGTAAAGTAAGGCTTTCCACGGTGTTGGAGGTGACCGTGTTTCCGGAATAAGGGAAATCCTCCGCCAGTGCTGCTACGTGCCAAGTGTCTGCAAACCCGTTCTCTTGTGCAAACTCCATAGAAAATCCAGGTTGTAGATTCAGAGCATTTTTCAGCTGAGTGTAGCTGCCTGCATTATACAGATAGGTGCTGGTGATCATAACACAATCCAGATAATCCGAATTCAAGGAAACTTCCTTGCCTGCCCAGTCGGAAAACTCCGGGTCATCCATGACCAGCAAGGTGGGATAGACGGTGACATTTTGGCCGTCCTCAGAAGTATAATCCTGTTCATCTAAAAGACCGCTCTGGTTTTGAAACCATTTTATTGCGTCTTGGCTCATATCCGCCCAATTCAAAGTGAAGCTGCCCATCTCTCCAGCCTGCAAACCTCCGACCAACCGTACTTCCCCTGTTCCAGCCAGAGCTTTCAGATCATCCGTATAGGTAGCGGTATCCAAGGAAGGATCGTTGAAGGTGATGGTCGCCGTTGCTAAGGGACTGTCTGTCCCGTAACGCACTCCCATGGCACGGTCCACATAATAAGAAAGTCCGGTGCCAGCCAGCAGCATAATTACGCTGAGCGCCAGGGAAAATACAATTGCTCGATACCGTCCCCGGTTTCGCTTACAATTTTTGAGGGCCAAAATTCCTGGAAAGCCGAAAATCTTTCCAGTCAGTTTTCCTGTTTTTACATCATTGGAATGAAATTGAACCTGACCTTCTCCTTGGATGGCATCCATGGGCGTGATCCTGCTGGCTTTCAAGGCCGGTTGCAGTGCACTGAATGCCAGAGTCAAGGCTGCCAGCAGGGCTGCAGCGGCCAGGGGAAGAGGCCGTACCGAAAGATAAAGAGGCTGAGAAAATTGAAACAGTTCCTGTACCTGACTATTCAGGAAAACCAGTGTAATCGCCATTCCTCCACAGCCTGCAATCAGGCCCAAAGGGATGCCAATCAATCCCAGAATAAAGGCTTCATACAAGACGGACTGCCGCTTCTGCGCCCGGGTAGCCCCCACACTGGCCAACATTCCCAGCATTTGTGTGCGCTCCGTCATACTGATGGCAAAGGCGTTTCGAGCCAGAGACACAGCACCCACCAGAATAATGAGAAGTGTTACCGCCATCAAACCGTAAAAGGCAGGCAATAGAAGGCTGCCCGGATAATCTATGCCATAATAAAGCAAGAGCTGCCGGTTTAGATCGATGGTCCCCACGCCTCCAGCATCGACAGGCAAGTCTGCCTGCCATTCCTGGATACTTTCCAGCAGGTCATACAGTTCTCGCCCCAGCGAACTGACAGTATAATAAGCGCACCACAATCCATCCGGGGGGATCTGATCCTCCAGAACTGTAAAGCATGGTTCCCAGGCGAACACATTTTGATCATCAAAACCGCCTGGGTCCACAATAGCTGTAATCGTGAACTGTTTTTCCCCCACAGAACGGAGCATATAGCTGTCCGATAATCCCATGATTCCCGGGCCGCTGGTTTGCCGATAGATCATTTCCCCTGCGGAATCTACCCCCTGTGGGGTCCATACTCGTAACAAATCCAAAGAGACTTGGTCTCCAATCTTCCAACCGGTCTTTTTGGCGAGAGTCTGAGAAATGGCCAGTTCGTTCTCTGTGGAAGGAAGATTTCCTTCCAGACACTCTACCCTCAAAAGCTGGTAAAATGACTGGTTTACTCCATAGAGAGCGGCCCCCCACCTATTGCTGTCGTCCAGGGGAGACACTCCCCAACTGGCTGCCAGGCCCAGTTGGTCAATCCTGTCATCCTGGGACAGATTTTCTACCACCTGTTCTCCAGTCTCAAAGGCTCTGCCATGCCAGGTGCCGTTGTCCTGTGCTGCCTGTCGGTACAGAAGATTCAAAAAGGAATCAGCCCCCGCAAAAACTGCCGTGAGCATGGTCACCGATAAAACCACACCCACCAGAGTCACAAGAGTACGACGGGGATTAGCCCGCATCTGAGCGAGAGTCAAAGTGTGCACAATATTTTTCATGGCCGCACCGCCTCGTCCTGAGCAATATGCCCATCCTCCACAGTAATGAGTCGGTCTGCCTGACAGGCAATCCGTTCATCGTGGGTAATGACCAATAATGTCTGACCTTTTTTCTCATGAAAATAACGCAGCAAAGCCATCACTTCAGCACTGTTTTTGCTGTCCAGGTTGCCGGTAGGCTCATCTGCCAACAGAAGGGCAGGGCTGGTAATCAGGGCCCGGCCAATGCTGACCCTCTGCTGCTGACCGCCGGAAAGCTGATGGGGCAGATGGTTCATCCGATCCTGGATGCCCAGAATTTGGGCCAGCTGTTCCAACTGGTTTTTGTTGACATTGCGTCCATCCAACAGCAAAGGTAAGGTCAGGTTTTCCCGTACATTGAGCACAGGAAGTAGATTGTAAAACTGATACACCAGACCTATCTGGCGCCGTCGAAAAATGGCCAGTGCGTTCTCGTCCAATTTGTAAAGATCGGTGCCCTGTAACCATACATGTCCGGCTGTGGGCTTGTCCACCCCTCCAAGCAGGTGCATGAGGGTGCTTTTTCCACTGCCAGACGGGCCCATAATGGCGACAAACTCCCCTTTTTCTACGGAGAATGACACATCATCCAGTGCCTTTACTTGGGCAGGACCTTCCCCATAATAACGGCTAAGGTGTTCCACACGCAGTAATTCCATATTTCCCTCCTGGTATCAAGACTGGGCAACGCCTTTGTTGCCCCCACATCTTGAGTATACTGGCTGTTTCTTTCCTCTTGATGACTGTCTGGGTGACAGTTTTGTCACAAACTACCGGGATGTATGGGCAATTTGAGGATAAAACGAGCACCAGGGCCTGGGGTCTGATTTTCTGCCACCACACTGCCGCCTTGAGCTCGAACTAATTCTGCCGCCAAAGCCAAGCCGATACCAGCGCTGCCCGGAGCGGCATTACTGCCACGATAAAATCTCCGAAACAAATAGGGCATATCCAATTCCGGGATACCGGGGCCATTATCTTCCACTGTGATCCAAAGATTCAGTACATCCTTGCTCACGGAAATTTTTACCAAGCCTCCTTCCGGGGAATGCTCAGAAGCGTTTTTCACCAGGTTGGTTACAGCCTCTGCGGTCCATTTTTCATCCCCTTCCCACAGGAGGTCTTGAGGACACTCCACTTTTAAAGTCTGGCCACGCAGTTCCAGGGCCACCCTTACCGGAGCAGTAGCTCTATCCAGCAAAGATGGCAGTGAAACGGTTTTTCGTTCCAGTTCCAGGCACCCGGCATCCAACCGGGACAAGGTCAAAAGTCTCTCCAGTAACCATTGCATTCGTTCCAGCTGTGCAGTAAGCTGCCCGGTAAATTCCTGGCGCTTTTCCAGCGGTAGGTCTGGTCGTGCCAGCAAGTCCGCCATAACCAGCATTCCGGTAAGAGGGGTGCGCAGTTGATGGGAAATATTGTCCAGAAGCTGCTGCAAAAATTCCTTGTCATGAGCCAGCTGGGCACTTTGCTGACGAAGGGTAACGGTAATCTTGTGCAGATCGTTCTTCAGAAGGCTCAGTTCTCCTTCCCGATTGTCACGAATATCCAGAAGTTCCCCGCCTGCATATACCGAAGCCAGGTATTCTCCTAATTCCTGCAGCTTTTTATACCGGCTCCATGTTGTGCTCATCCAGAGCAGTGTGGTGAGAAGAACGGATCCGCTCCCTGTCAGTGCTGCCCAGGGGCCACCCAAAAAGCCACAGAGCAGCCCCGAAACAAAAGTCAGAGCCATGCTGAGGGCGATAGGCAGATATAATTCCTTATTTCTTGTCATGGCCATCTACCTCCAGCCGATAGCCCATTCCACGCACAGTGGAAATGAGAGGGTGTCCTGGCATTTCCAGCTTGTCACGCAGTCGCTTGATATACACAGACAGCGTTATATTCGGCTTACCTATCTGATTCCATCTATTCTGCAAATGGTCGATGACGGTCGCATCGCATTCAACCCAGCGGTCGAAATCTCCTATATGACAGAGGAACACCAGACATGGCTCAAAGAAGAAATGGATATGTGTGATGCTACACCGTCTTTGGTTCAGTCTCGGACGCTAAAGGATATGAGCCGAAATGGAACGCTGACGGAGAACTACTTGCATACCCTACTGACAGAAGAAAAGCCGAACCAGCGACAGAAGTTCTTCTTAAATCAGTCGGATGTGCAGCAATACTTCCCATCCAGCTATACACCGCAGCAGATGCAAAATGTCATCATATCACTGCTGCGGAATTGGGAGCATAAGCGGTCTAGCCGCCAGCGTCCACAACACGAAGAAGAACTGGAAAGATAAGAAAAATACAATATGTAATAGCTTACAAAATGTAGTTTTGTGGGTTTTCTTAAATGCACCCATTTTTAGGCAGGAGAAGTGAGATGCAATACGAATATTTTTACGGCGCTCAAGCCGAGCAGTTCTCTTTTTACCGCATACCCAAAGCGCTATTTACAGTGCCGAACTTCAGGGAGCTGTCCACCGATGCCAAGGTACTGTATGGGATTCTGCTGGATCGAATGAGTTTGTCGCTGAAAAATCAATGGATAGATGCACAGAACAAGGTTTACATTATCTTCACCGTGGATGAAATCATGGATGCACTGAACTGTGCCAACCAGAAAGCCACGCGCCTGATGGTGGAACTGGAAAAGCAGGCAGGACTTATCGAGCGCAAGCGACAGGGGCTTGGTAGACCGAATTTGATTTATGTAAAAAACTTCGCAGCAACGATAAATGGCAAGAGCTGTGAAAAAGCGGATTCTTGAAATGTGAATTTCACAGTTCTGGATTCTTGAAAATCACACGGAAATAAGACTGATAGTAACTAGACTGATACTAACGATACTGAAAATAGAAATACTTGTTGGAAAATTGAATAGGGGTGCTGACCATGCCGGGCGTAACGGAACGGGAAATCGCGCAAGCCAAGCAGATGAATTTGTACCAGTACATGCAGCTGTGTGAGCCGGATAACTTCAAGCCGGAAGGCACGGGGCAGTTTCGGCACAAGGGACACAGTTCGCTGAGCTTTGCGGAGAACGGCACATGGACGTACTTCAAGACGCACGCCACCGGACGCACCGCCGTGGACTACCTCATCAAAGTGGAGGGCGTTCCTTTTGTGGAAGCCGTGCGGCAGATCAACCGCATCCAGGGCGGCGTCATTCCGTCTTTCCAACCGGTACAAGCGCCGACCCCGCCGGTTCAGCCCAAGCCGCCGCGGAAGTTCAAGCTGCCGCAGCCGGACCCCAACAGTTATGCCGCCACCGCCTATCTGCGCAAGCGATGCATCCACCCCAATGTGCTGTCGTTCTGCAAGCAGAAGGGGATATTCTACCAGACCAGCATCAAAAATCACCCCAACTGCGTGTTTGTCGGGCGCGATGGGGAAGGGCAAGCCAAGGGCGGCAGTCTGCGCAGCTGCGGTGCGCAGCAGTTTCGGCGCGATATTCCCGGCAGCAGGAAAATCTACCCATTCTACATCGAGGCTGCCGCAGAGACCGACATGGTGGAGGTCTACGAAGCACCGATTGACGCCATGTCGGGGGCATCCCTGCGCATATTGCAACACGACGGCAACTGGCACAGCGTCCATTATCTGGCGCTGGGCGGCACAGGGTACGCGGCACTGGACGCCTATTTGACCTATTTCCCGAACATTCAGCGCGTTGTCTTATGCCTTGACAATGACGAGGCGGGCAGAAGCTGCTTTCGCAGGTAGTTGTATTGCTGATGCAAGACGATTTGAAGGTAGTCTAATGAAATTTCCCGTTGGGGCGTATTACATCCCCAGTAATTTCTGGGCGCTATTGGTGACGGATTGGTAAGTGTCCGAGGGGGATTCCCCGCAGTGTTTCTTGTATACGCGGAAAAAGGTCGAATAATTCTGAAACCCGCACTGCTCACAGGCTTTCTGCGGTTTCACGCCGTTCAAAATCAGAGTGCGCCCCAGCAAAATGCGTTTGTTGCGCACATAGCTCATGACCGGAATGTTGGCGTATTCCAAGAACATTTTGCGAATCGTGGACTCGGAAATATACATCCCGCCTGCAATGTCGGCGATGGTGTTGATTTCGGTCAGGTGATTGTCGATGTACTCCATCACGGCGGATAGCTTTTCATTGCGGCATTCCTCCTGACAGCTTTTGGTGTCATCAAAACAAAGCAGCAACAGAATCCGCGCCAGCGTGCATTTGCGCATTTCCTGCAATAGAATTTCGTTGCGATATTTTTCTTCCTGAAGGTTGAATTCGTCAAACAACTCCTCCAGCTCGCTGCCCGCAACGTCCAGCGCGGTCGGACAGTGGCGCAAAGGATCGAGAAGCAGGGGAGAGATATCCCGCGGCGAAAAGTTGATGACGATGCGCTCGTAATCTTCGCTGGGGTCAACAAAGCCCTGGTGATGTGTGCCGGGGGGAATGATCAGCAGCGTCTTGGGCTTGAGTTGGTATTGCCGCGCGCCGATCTCAAAGCGAGCCCGCCCGCGCAGGAAATACAGGAGCTCATAGTTTACATGAAAGTAATCGCAAAACATACTGCTTTTCTCTACCGGGTAATTGTTCAGCATCCGCTTAAAGGTATAGCCGTCGAATTCGTGGATAAACAATACAGAAATTTTCTACACCCCCTGTCACAATCTATGCACAGTGTACCATAGAAATATCAAAACTGCAATGGATATATGAAAAAATTGCAATTCCGTTTTTGGTAGAAACAGCGTATAGTCTAAGTACAGACAAGGCAACGGAACACAGGGGGATCGCTCGTGATGGTTCCCCTACAGAAAATATAGCCCGCAACAAGGAGGAAAACAACATGAAAAACCAACGCATTCTCAGCGCAGCTCTTGCCGTTCTGATGGCAGGATCACTGGCAGCCTGCGGCGGTGGTGCCGCCGGAAGCGCCCCCGCAAGCGACACGTCCGCCACTTCTTCGGCTGCAAGCGCATCGCAGGCCGCACCCGTCGACGAGTATAAGCAGTACAAGGGCGGCGACGTGGTACTTGCCACCGATGCCGTCTTTAACAACTTCTTTACCCCCTATCAGGCCGGCAACGCCATTGCATGGGGCAGCTTCTGCATGGAGCCTCTGGGCAAAAAGATTCAGGGCACCGCCGATGACTACGACCTTGTTCTGGCAGAATCTTTTGACGTGGACGAAGAAAACTTCCTGGTCACCATTCAGGTCAAGCAGGGCATCAAATTCCACGACGGCACGCCTCTGACGGCAGAAGACGTCGCCTGGACCATCCAGTCCTGGATCGACTACGGTCGCGGCGCACAGATTGGCAACCCCACCGAGGTTCGCCAGACCGGCGACTACACCGTTGAGGTGCAGTACCCCGAATTCAACGTAAACTACAAGACCTGGCTGCTGCCGATGCAGATTTTCTGCAAACACACCTTTGACACCATCGGTCTTGATGCGATGATGACTTCCTTCAACGGCACGGGCCCCTACGTCATGGATACCTACGTTGAGGACTACTCTCTCAGCTTTACCCGCAACGAGGACTACTGGCAGGAACATGATTGGGGTCCCGATACGGTCACCTTCCTGTACACCAGCGACGCTACCTCTATGGCAGCCTCTGTGCTGAACGGCGATGTGGATTACATGGTCATGGACGCTCCCGAAACGATGGAACTGTTTGAGGCCAACGGCTGGGAGCTGGTGCCTCAGTTTGCCAACGCCGGCAATGTTTCCTTTGTGATTCCCATCACCAACGTGCCTGATGATCCCTGGTCCAACGTCAAGGTGCGCGAGGCTGTGTTCAGCCACGGCATTGACCTGGTAGGCGCTGCCGCCGCCATTGTTGGCGAAGCCGGCTATCACACCGATGCCATCGGCTACAAGGAGGCCACCTACTACGACGAGGGTCTGGAATTTACCTCTCTGGACTACGAGCTTGCTAAGAAGATGTTGGCGGAAGCCGGCTACCCCGACGGCTTTAAGACCCGCATCGTTGCCGACGCCACCACGCAGACGCAGGCAACCGTCATTCAGGCAGAATTGAAAAAGCTGGGCATTGAGGCCGAAGTCGAAATGCCCGACATGAATGAAATGCAAAAATTCTGGACCGGCGAAAACACTGCCGGCGGCCTGATGGTCGGCGCCATGTACTTTGCTGACCCCATCCTGGACCGTCTGGATAAGTTCTACGGCCCCTACGGCTACATGGCCGGCTGCACCGATTGGACCGATGAGGAGTACGCCCTGTACGACAACATCCGTTCCGCCAAGAGCATTGAAGAGCAGGATGAGCTGATTTACAAATTCTGCGTACAGTTTGTGCAGAAGGACTTCCACTTCCTGCCCATCGCCAACGCCGTGGGCCGCGCCGCCGTCAGCGACCGCCTGATTCTGGGCGATATGGCAAGTCTGGGCATTTCCTACTGGAACCCCAACATGGTCGGCTGCAAGAACTGATGCCCCTGAAACCTTTATAAGCACTGCATCGGGAACGGCTGCCGGTTATTTCCGGCAGCCGTTCCGGTTAGGTGCCCTCGGCGGGCGCATCCGCCGCAACCGTAACACACCGAGCGACGCTCGCCCTTTTCAAAGGAGGCAACATCCAAAATGGCGAAATACCTTCTGAACCGTATCATGCAAACGATTGCCCTGCTGCTGATCGTTTCGCTGCTTTCCTTCTTTCTGGTTTCGCTGATGCCCAGTGATCCCGTCTACGCGCAGTTCGGCACCGACATCACGCAGGAAGAATATCAGGTCGCCTTTGTCCGTATGGGGTTGGATAAGCCCATCATCGTGCGTTATCTGACCTGGCTGGGCAACGTGCTCAAGGGAGATTTCGGAACCTCCTACTGTTACCATAAGGGCGTGTGGGAGGTCATCTCCGGCAAGCTGGGAACCACGCTGTATATGGCGGTTCTCTCGCTGCTGCTGTCAATGCCCATCGGCATCCTGCTGGGTACTGTCACGGCGGTCAAGCGCGGGCAATGGGCGGATACCATTATCACACTTTTTTCCAACCTGCTGATTGCCATACCGCAGTTCGTTACCGCCATCCTGTTCCTGTATTATATCTCGATGAAATGGAAACTGCTGCCCCCGCAGGGCTTTACTTGGCCATGGGTGGATATCCACAAGCATATCCAGCAGCTGATCATGCCGCTTACCTGCCTGACCCTGTGCGGTATCGCCGGCTTCTGCAGGCAGACGCGCTCCAGCGTGCTGGAAGTTCTGGGTCAGGACTATGTGCGCACGGCGCGCGCCAAAGGCTTAAAAGAAACACGCATCCTATGGAAGCATGTTATGAACAACGGGCTTATCCCCATTCTGACGATGATCGGCGGGCGTCTTGCCAGCCTGATCGGCGGCTCCATCTTTGTGGAGAACGTCTTTAACATTCCCGGCATGGGCAACCTGATGGTCAAGGCCGTCAACACGATGGATATCCCGGTCATTCAAGCGTTGGTCCTGATCACGGCGGCGGTTATCTCGGTGGCGTATATCATCACCGACCTGCTGTATGTCGCAGTGGATCCCCGCATCAGCCTGTCGTAAGCAAGAGGGAGGAGCAAGAAGATGAAAACCGGTTCTCTTTCGCAGGAGAGAAAAAAGAATCTCCGCCTGTTTCTGCGCAGAATGACCGCCCGAAAAATCGTCTTATTCGGTTTGATCGGCACGCTGCTTTTTGTTATTCTGGCGCTGTTTGCCCCCTTGATCGCTACCGTTGACCCCAACGAGATGGCCATGCTGGATAAGCTCGCAGACCCCAGTTCCGCGCACTGGTTCGGTACCGATATGTACGGGCGCGACATCTTTTCCCGCGTGGTGTACGGCGCACAGGTTTCGCTGATCATCGGCGTGACCTCGGTATTGCTGGCGTCGATCGTGGGCTGCTTCCTGGGTATGCTGGCCGCATACAACGGCGGCATTATCGACACGCTGCTGATGCGCTTTTGCGATGCCTTCTGCGCTATCCCGCAGATTGCTATCACTACGGCGCTGGTTTCACTCTATGGGCGCAGCGTTGCTTCCATGGCCTGCATAATGGGTATTTCCACCATGCCGGGCTTTATCCGCATGATGCGCGCCTCCTCGCTGTCCACCATCAGCAGCGAGTATATCCTTTCCGCCAAATTGCTGGGCGAGCACCCTCTAAAAATCCTCATCAAGCATGTTCTGCCCAACAGTATTTCTCCCATCATCATTATGGCGACCCAGACCATCGGCATCACCATCATGATGGAAAGCGGCTTGAGCTTTCTTGGCATCGGCATCACGGTACCCACGGCATCGTGGGGCACCATGGTCAACGAGGCCCGTCCGTTCCTGTTGACCCATCCGCTGTATGCAGGGGCTCCCTGTATCTGTATGGCCATTGCCGCCGAGCCGGAAGTACTGATTGCCGACGAAGCTACCACCGCGCTGGATGTCACCACGCAGGCACAGATTTTGGATTTGCTGCAGGAGCTTGCCCGCGACAAGGGTTTCTCCATCATCATCGTTACCCACAATCTGGGGTTGGTGGCCCGCTATGCCGACCGCATCTATGTTATGTACGGCGGCAATATTGTGGAATCCGGCGACAAGTTCACCCTGTTTGAAAACCCCATCCACCCCTATACCCGCGGTCTGCTGGACGCTATCCCGCGTCTGGACGACAGCAAAGACCGCCGTCTGACCCCCATTGAGGGCAATCCCCCCAGCCCGGTCAATCGCAAACCTTACTGCCAGTTCTATGACCGCTGCCGTTACCGCGAGGATCGCTGCACCCGTTGTGCCGCGCCGCTTACCGAGTACGAGCCGGGGCATAAGGTGCGCTGCCTGCTGAGCAGCGCCGAGCTGGACGAAAAGCAGAAACACCTTGTGCGAAGCGGTAAGGCGGTTGCCAAAAAGACTGTCAGCACCGAGCCGATTCTGCAGGTCGAGGGTTTGAAGATGTACTTCCCCGTGTACAAGGGGCTGATGAAGCGCAAGGTGGCCGATGTAAAGGCACTGGATGATGTTTCCTTCCCGGTATACCGCGGCGAAACGCTGGGCATCGTGGGTGAATCCGGTTGCGGAAAATCAACACTGGCACGCTGCATTATGCGAGCCTATAAGCCTACGGGCGGGCAGATCCTGTACGATGGCAAGGACCTTTGCCGCGCCAACGCTGCCGAGCTGCGCCGCGTACACGCCAAAATCGCCATGATATTCCAGGACCCCTTTGCTTCGCTGGATCCGCGCCAAAACGCCGGTTCTATTGTGGGCGAACCGCTGAAAGTCGGCAAGCTGTGCAACTCCCGCGAGGAGTATAACGCCCGCGTGGACGAACTGCTGACCATGGTAGGTCTGGACCCCTCGTTCAAACACCGTATCCCGCGTGAATTCTCCGGCGGTCAGCGCCAGCGTCTTGGCATTGCCCGTGCCATTGCCTCACGCCCGGACGTCATCCTCTGCGACGAGCCTGTCTCGGCACTGGACGTTTCGATTCAGGCGCAGGTCATCAACCTGTTGGAGGACTTGCAGGCGGAACTGGGCATTACCTACCTGTTCATTGCCCATGACTTGTCGGTGGTCAAGCATATCAGCGACCGTATCATCGTCATGTACCTCGGCAAAATTATGGAGATCGCCCCCTGTGAGGAGCTGTACAGCCACCCGCTGCACCCCTATACCCGTGCGCTGCTCTCTGCCGTTCCCATCGCTGACCCCAAGGTGGACAAGGATCGTGAGCGCATAGAGATGCTGGGCGAGGTGCCCAGCGTTATGAACCGTCCCGCGGGCTGCCCCTTCAGCAACCGCTGTCGCTATGCCACCGAACGCTGCCGTACCGAAACGCCCCCTATGCGCAGCGTTGGCGCAGACCACAGCATTGCCTGCTTCCTGGACTTGTAATTCCATAGAAAGGATAGGCGCTATGATGCAGTTTTGCCAAAAAATCGACATCCACACCCACATGCTGGATAACGAAAGTCTGATTTCCCAACGGCTGACCGCCAACAAATACATGGGCTTTTCCCGCTGCGTGCTGCTGCCCGTGCCGGAAAACATGAGCATGGGCGGCCCTACCTTTTTTGCGGAGGACGCCTACGCGCTGAGCCGGCGCTACCCCGAACACTTTACCTGGATGTGCAACCTTTGCCCCGACGGAACTGACTTGACCCACGAAAAAGTCAAGCGCTATAAGCAGATGGGCGCTGTCGGTCTGGGCGAGTTCGGCACCCGCATCCGTTTTGATGACCCCAAGATGGATCACCTGTTTGCCGTGTTGGAGCAGGTGCAGATGCCCTTTTTGTTCCACATGGCACCCGCCGATACCGACCCTTATTACGGCATTGTGGACGACCCCCGGCTGCCCGGCTTGGAACGGGCACTGAAAAAATTCCCCAAGCTGATTTTTATCGGACACTCCCAGCCGTTCTGGTTCGAGATGGCGAAAACCGACGTTACCGACCCCGAAACGCGCAATTCCTGTCCCTTTGGCCCCTTTGTCGAGGGGCGCGTTCCGGAGCTTATGCGGCAGTATCCAAACCTGTACTGCGATTTGTCCGCCAACAGCGGGCAGACCGCCCTGCTGCGTGACCCCGCCTACGGGCTGGCTTTTGTTAAGAAATTTCAGGACCGCCTGATGTTCGGCACCGACTGGATGTTCCGCGAGGATGCACCCTGTCACTTTGCGCTGTCGGCGTGGCTGGATTTTTGTGCTGCCAAGGAGCTGCTGCCCTTTGACGCCTACCAAAAGGTCTGCTTCGGCAACGCGGAACGGCTGTTCTTTCAACCCCGATAACCAATACACCCACAAAGAAAAGAGTGTGTTATAATGCGAAAAATTCTACCGTTCAATCAAGGCTGGCAGTTCCGCAAGGACGGCGAAACGTCGTGGCAGACTGTCGACTTGCCCCATACCTGGAACGCCCTGGACGGGCAGGACGGCGGCGATAACTACTATCAGGGTATCGGTTGGTACCAAAAAACCTTTACTGCGCCCGACGCTGCCCAGGTATTTATCCGTTTCGGCGCTGCCAGCAAAATGGCATCGGTGTTCTGTAACGGGCAGTTTGTGGGCGAACATCGCGGCGGTTTCTCCGCCTTCACCATGGATTTGACCCCTTACCTGCACAGCGGCGAAAACGAGCTGACTGTGAAGGTGGACAACCACGCCGATTTGCCTGTCTACCCGGCGCAGGCAGACTTTACCTTCTTCGGCGGTCTGTATCGGCAGGTGGAACTGCTGATCTTTGCGGACAAAGCGCATTTCAATGTTACCGAATACGGTGCCGATAGTCTGCTGCTGACCCCCGACGTCGAGACCGGCACCGTGCAGGCATCGGTTCTGTGTGACGGCGGCGACCGTCTGACATTGACCGTGAAGGACCCAAACGGTACCGTAGTGGCGCAGGAAGAAACCTCTGTCACCGGGCAAAAAACGACGCTTTGTCTTACCGTGTCCGACGTGCAGCTGTGGGACGGCACGCAAAACCCTTGCCTATACACGGCTACCGCCACTTTGTACAAGGATGGCACCCCCATTGACGTGCTGACTGATTCCTTCGGCTTCCGCCGCTATGCCGTCACCGCCGACAAGGGATTCTTCCTCAACGGGAGGTCGTACCCGCTGCACGGCGTCTGCCGTCACCAGGACCGTGAGAATATGGGCTGGGGCATCACCCAAAAGGAACACCTGGAAGATATGGCAATGATTCGTGAAATCGGTGCCAACACGATCCGTCTGGCGCACTACCAGCACGACCCGTTCTTCTACACGCTTTGCGACCGCGAGGGAATGGTTATATGGGCAGAGATTCCCTTTATCAGCCTGTACATTCCCGACCCTGCCGCCGACGAAAACCTGCTCAGCCAGATGCGGGAGCTGATTCTGCAAAACTACAACCACCCGTCCATCTGCTTCTGGGGCGTTGCCAATGAAATCGGCATCGGCGGCGAGAGCGAGGCTATGTTCCACATTGTCCATCGCCTTCACGAGCTGTGCAAGCAGCTTGACCCCAGCCGCCTGACCGGCATTGCCAACGTCGGTATGACCCCCACATCCAGCCAACTGTTCCGCCTGACCGATGTTACCGCCTACAACGAGTACAAGGGCTGGTATGAGGGTACGGTCGAGGATCATGGCGCATTCTGTGACGAACGCCACGGACAGATTCCCGATATCCCGATGGCCATCAGTGAATACGGCGCAGAAGCTGTGCTGCGCTGGCACAGCCCCGCCCCCAAAGTTAAGGACTACACCGAAGAATATCAGGCCATCGTCCACGAAAAAGCCTACCACGCCCTGCAGGAGCGCCCCTATATCTGGGCAACGTGGCTGTGGAATATGTTTGACTTTGCCGTGGACGTCCGCAACGAGGGCGGTGTTCAGGGACGCAACAACAAGGGTCTTGTGACCTTTGACCGCAAACAGAAAAAGCAGGCGTTCTATTTCTACAAAGCCTGCTGGAGCAAGGAACCGTTCGTCTATATCTGCGGCGAGCGCTACCTCAAGCACACAGCCGCCCCCATGACCGTTAAGGTGTACAGCAACGCCGCGCAGGTCACCCTGCTGTTGAACGGACACAAGCTGGGCACCGTGCAGGGCGGGCCGGTGTTCCTGTTCCCCAACGTTGTGCTGGATCGCCCCGTCAACGAGCTGATGGCTGTGACCGATACCGACTGCCGCCACAGCCTGATATGGGAGTGTGTTGCTGCCGAACCGGAGGAATATACCCTGAAAGAAACCAAGTGCTACTCTGAAAATGTGGCGCAATGGTTCAGCCACCTGATTCCGCCCACCGATGTGCAGATTCGCGAGGGATACCTCTCGATAGATGACCCGTTGGAGGAAGTTTACCGCTATCCCGAAGGCTACCAAATTATTCAGGAACTTGCGGTGAAGCCGCTGCAGCTTGACCACGCTGATCTTGCTGACCGCATGATACAAGGTGGTGCACTAAGTTTCAGCAGCATCTGGAACCACATCAACAAATACCTGCCGGATGAAGCCTATACGCTCATCAACGCAAGGCTTTCTCGTATCAAAAAGACTCAATAAAAAAGCAAAACGGCACTCCATTTGTCAGACAAGTATACGAGTATGCTTGTGCTGGGAAGTGGGGTGTTTTCTATATGGCTCAGCGTCTACGCCAATGGCTTTTCTGGTTTTCCTCAAGGGTGAGGGTAGCAACCATGCCAGACCTACCTGACAGAAGAATGTAGCGTAACAGACGTCATATATCGACTTATAGATTCGCAAAGGCTATAAGCAAATCCTTATTGACAAATATGATTTGGGACTTTGATTTTTCATTATTTTGCTTATATAATAGAAACAATCCAATGTACGAATGTACGAAATACACAAATTTTACATCTAAAAAGGAGGAAAAAATGAAACATTTCGTATCACGTGTACTGGCAATCGGTCTTACGGGTTCCTTGTTGTTTACAGGTTGTGCTTCTGAATCTGTTAGCAGCGTCGGCACCTCTGCGAACGAAAGCGTCAGCAGTTCTTCTGAAAGCCAGCATGAACCGGTTACCATTACGCTTTACGCAGACTCTGCAACGAACGGCGCGAACGAGGCAAAAATCGAGGCTTTCCAGAATCTGTACCCTTGGATTACGGTCGACCTGGTTGAGATGCCTGCCGGCGCTTCAGACCGCGTGCGAACGTTAAGTACTGTTCTGCAGGCAAAAGATGACAGTATGGATGCTTTTTTGATCGACTGCACATGGCCGGAAATGTTCGCGTCTGCCGGCTGGCTCGAGCCGCTGGATGATGTGTATACCAGTGATGAACTAACCGAATTCAGTGAGGGCGCACTGCAGGGATGCTATGTAGATGGAAAACTGGTATGTCTCCCTACATTTTTAAATACTGGCGCTCTGCTTTACAGAGCTGACCTGCTTGAAAAATACGGGTTTGAACCCGCCAAAACATGGGATGAATTGATCGAACAGAGCAAGGTTGTAATGGCAGGGGAACCTGGCGTCTACGGTTATGCGGCTGCATGGCAAAAAGCGGAAGCTTTAACCTGCTGTACGATGGAGCATATCTGGGGATATGACGGAAACGTTCTGGACGAAAACGGCAACCCGACCTTTGACACCGAAGCTGTAAAAAGCGGCATCAGTTCGATGAAAAAGATTCTGGACGAAGGCGTTGCAATCGACGGTATCCTCGGCATGATGTCTAAGGACGTGAAGGCGGCTTTCTTTGCCGGTCAGGTACTCTATATTCGCGACTGGTCTGTTGCACTTGCCGCTGCCAACGATCCTGAGCAGTCCTCTGTTGCCGGTAATGTAAAAGTGGCACAGCCTCCCGCAGGTACAGACGGAAATGAGCAGTACAACTGCAATGGCGGTTGGAACATTGGTGTTTCTGCTTATTCCTCTCATAAGGAAGAAGCCAAGCTCTTGGTTAAGTACTGGACAAGCGATGATGCAATGCTGATTGGTGCAACGATGAGTGGCAATATGCCTGCGCGCCCAGCTCTGTACGGGAACAAGGATTTGCTTGCTGCCGATTCCGATATGGCAAAACTATATGATTTTGCAAAGAACTGCCGTAACCGTCCCGGTTCTGCCTATTACGAGGAAGTTTCTACTGCACTGCAGGAAGGTGTCACCAGCGTACTGATGGGAGAGCAAAGCATCGATAATGCCGTTGCAACGATTCAGGCAAAGGAAGAAGAAATCTACAACCGTTAAGGATAAAAGCAATATGTGCAGCGAAGATGACTTCGTTGCACATATTGCAATTTTTAAAACTATCTATTGATAAGGGTTTTTGGTATGAACAATAAAAAGAGAGTCGCTATGGGATATGTATTTCTCCTGCCAGCGCTGATCTTATTCATGGTAGTTGTCGCATATCCGGTATTCAACACATTGAAAACAAGCTTTTATTCGATTCGTGTTCAAAATATTGCCACGGGCGGAAAATGGGTCGGGCTTGCCAACTATAAACAACTGATTCAAGATCCGAATACATGGGTGACATTAAAATTCACCCTGCTTTTTACGGTGGTTTCGGTTATTTTGGAAATTGTCATCGGCATGGGCTGTGCTCTGATTATGAATATTGGAATGCGTGGTGAGGGCATTGTCCGCGGCTGTATTCTTGTGCCATGGTGTATTCCTACTATTGTATCGGGATTGATGTGGTCCTATATGTTCGCTGAATCTTACGGCATTATTAACCAGTTGCTTCAACAAATCGGCATGGCACCTGTTGCATGGCTGACAAATTCATCCTGTGCCTTTTGGGCAGTTGTTATTTCTGATGTGTGGAAAACTGCCCCCTATATGGGCTTGCTGCTTTTGGCCGGTCTGAAAACCGTACCCCCTGAATACTATGAAGCCGCCTCAATTGATGGGGCAGGCAGCGTTACAAAGTTTTTCCGAATCACGATCCCCTGCATTAAGCCGGTTCTTCTGGTATCCATTATGTTCCGCACAATTTCCAGTTTCCGAATCTATGATCTTATTAAAGTGCTGACAAATGGTGGCCCCGGCTTATCAACTACCAGCCTGACCATGTATACAATGCAACAGTATTTTTCTTTTGGCAACTATGGCTATGGCGCTGCGCTTGCCATGCTTACTTTTGTAGTTTCGTTGGGCATCGCATTCCTGTTTTACGATGGGATGAAGTCTAAGTTGGAGGTGTAATCATGAAGCGAAATATTGGCGCAATCCTATTTTCCGTAATCCTTATTTCGGTGATTACATTTCCGTTCTTGTGGTTACTTCTTGGTTCGTTCAAAACCATGAAAGAACTGTTTTCAGTCCCAATTCGATTTTTTCCGGAACACATCTCCCTGGATAACTACATTGCAGTTTTTAAGGCACAGCCTTTTGGACTGTATCTGTATAACAGCTTCGTTATTGCTCTTTTAGGCACCGTACTGGTTGTTGTTGCCTCGGCTATGGCAAGCTATTCGTTGGCGAGAATTCCTATCAAAGGCAAAAAACTGGTATTGATCCTTGTGCTGACAGTCTCCCTGCTGCCCCCTGTTACACTTCTGAATCCCATCTATCAGACAATGAGCAATATCGGGCTGCTTAACACTAGGATAGGTGTGGCCGTTGTACTGGCTGCAATTGAACTCCCTACTGCGGTGTGGTTGTTGACGAGCTTTTTTCAGTCTATTCCCATTGAAATAGAAGAAAGCGCCATGCTTGATGGCGCTTCCATGGTGGGTGGTTTTGTTAGGGTAGTAGTGCCACTGGTAATGCCCGGTGTATTTACTGTTAGCATCATGACATTTCTTGCTGTATGGAATAACTTCATTTTCCCATCTGTGCTGAACCAATCCAAATCGGCAAGAACGGTTACGATTGCACTGACTATGTTTGAAACAGAGACTTATACGCCATGGCACATTATTTCTGCTGCAGCTATTATCGCATCTGTTCCTCTGATCATTGTTGTTTTGCTTTTGCAGAAACGGATCGTTTCCGGTATGATCGAAGGCGGTGTTAAAGGATAGTCTCAGAAATGTTAAAGGGAGGTCTTTCCATTGCCTGCTTTGCGTAATCCATAAAACATTTCATGGGTCGTGTGAGATAACGCTGCTTATTGTATCCAATACAAACCTGCTGAAAATCAGGTGTTTCCAGTTGGCAATAAAGGGGACTCTCAATATACATGGGTGAAACACAGGCAGAGATATACCCCACAAACGCACAGCCAACATTGGCAGCTACAAGAAAATGGACAAGACCGGGATTAGAGGTTTCCAGTACAATATTCGGTTGGCAGTTATGTTTCTCAAACAGGTTTTGCGTATACTTTCGCAGGTAGCCGGTTTTACCAACTATAAAGGGAAGCGAACAAATATCCTCAAATTTCAGCATGGGGAACGAATGACCATTAGGCTCGCGTTGGTAAGGTATGTGAATCTGTGATGGAACGGCCAGCAAAATTTGTTCCTGGTAAATGTTCGTATGTGTAATTGCCGAATTGGATTCGCTATAGCAAAAACCAAGATCGACCGAACCGTTTTCCAGCAGTTCTTCTACTCCGCCGGACTCAACTTCTGTAACGGAAACCTCAATGTTCGGATACGTCTGTTTGAATCCACCTAACAGGTAGGTCAATGTAATAAACGACTTGGTTTTTGTGACCGCGAGGGATAAGTGTCCGGTTCCGGAAAAGCTCCCATTATCCTTAAGCTCTGCCATCATTGTTTGCATAGTGCGATATTCATACAGCATGTTTTGTGCGCTGTCGCGAAATCGCTCCCCGGCTTCTGTAAGAATCAGCGAATTGCCTTTTCGGTAAAACAACTTTGTGGCAAGCTCTTTTTCAAGGTGAATCAGCTGCTGGCTCAATGCTGGTTGCGTAATATAAAGTTCTGATGCGGCCTTGCTGATGCTGTTGAATTTCAATATTGTCAGGAAATATTCTAATTGTAAGAAGTTCATGCTGCCCTCCCGAAGATGCAACCCGGTAAAACTTTATAGAGTTAAAAATATATCGCCACAACGAGCATAATCGCGCAAAATCCACTACAAGAATTATAACATGTTATCAGCCCATCATCAATAAGGAAATCCCGGAAGGAGATATTCTTTATGCTTTATACAACTCTCGGAAGAACCAACCGTAAAGTCAGCAGAATTGGATTCGGAGGCTGTCCTGCAGGCGTAAAAAATTATGTTGAGACATATGACCCCGGCAAAACAGATGATTACGGCGAGGGGGTTCGCGCAGCCAGACGTGCCTACGAATTGGGTATTAACTACTTTGATACCGCCCCCGGCTATGGTAATGGCTTGAGCGAGCAGATCATCGGGGAGGCTCTTGATGGCATCCCCGGAGAGAATCTCTTTATGGCAACAAAAGTACGTTACAATGAAGAACCAGATGTTTTCAAATCGCTTGAAGGCAGCCTGACAAGACTGCGCCGGGAACATATTGATCTTTTGCAGTTACATGGCGACTACTACACAAAAGAGCTGACAGACACACTTTTACAGCCCGGCGGCATGGTAGAACAAATGTGCCGTGCCAAACAGGAAGGTCTTGTACAATATCTTGGTTTTACGGGAGAATGTCAGAATGCTGAGTTCTATCGCCTGATCGATACCGGAATCTTTGATGTCGTTCAGGTACAGTACAATGTTCTGTTTCAGCATCCGTATGATCCGTTTTTCCAATCGGGCAGTATGTATTACTGTGAAGAAAAGGGGATGGGCATTGTCACAATGCGCTCTTTGACTTCCGGTATTTTCCAAAAATGGATGCGGATAATCCAGCCGGATAATACTTTTGACTACTCAAAAGCATTGATCCAGTACGTTTTGTCCAATCCGCTGGTAGATACGGCCTTGTTAGGTATGCGATCTGTTGCACAAGTGGAAGAAAATGTTGCTGTGTGCCTAGATACCGCCCACCGTATTGACCTTGCTGAGCTTCACAAGAGGAAAGTAGACTAATCATGGTTACGTGGAAAATGATTAACCTCGGTCAAGTAAGCAGAAATCAGTTTTGGGGTGAGCCGGATGATGTTGTTCGACGCCCCGGTATTTGCAACGGAGTCGTTCTGTTTGACACGGAACAAGTCGTACTGGTTGATCCGCCTTATTCTAACGAGGAGATGCTGCGCTGTCTGGATGCACATGCCGGATTAAAGCCAAAAGATATCGATGTTGTATACATTACACATGCTCATTCAGACCACTTCGATGGGATTCACTATTTCCCTGCCGCACGCTGGTGTACCGGGATGGAGGAACGAGACATTCTGGGGGAAATGCTGGATGCAAGGAAGTTAGACGGCAACAAGTTGGAAGGCTTGAGAGAAAAGTTGACGCCCAATATTCAAGTTGTTCCCTTGCCCGGTCATACAATGGGTTCTACAGGGCTGCTTTTTGACGGCCCGGAAGGAAAAGTCCTTGTCGCAGGTGATTCCGTAATGACGCGTGAGTTTTTTGAACATCAGAAGGGCTATTTCAAAAGCGAAAGTCAAGCTGCCTCAACAAAAACGATCCAATGGATTTCCAAACATACCGATATTGTTGTTCCCGGACACGACAACTACTTTTTTGTCAACGCATACAAATTCAATTGAAGGAGATATCAAATGAAAACTATCACATGCCCAAGCAAAGAAGTTCCTGTTATTGCAGAGACGCAGGTCTTAGTCGTAGGAAGTGGTCCTGCGGGTATTTCTGCAGCTGTTGCCAGCGCTCGCTGCGGGGCAAAAACCATGCTTGTTGAACGGTATGGCTGTTTTGGCGGCGCACTTTTTGTAGGTCAGGTCGAATCGTACACTTGGTACTTTAATAAAAACACATATACTGCACAGGGCATTTCTAAAGAAATTGAAGACCGCATGATTAAGATAGGTGGCGTACAGGATGATGACCGCGGTTGTGGGCACTTTTTGAATCCGGAAAAATACAAATATATGCTCGATTGCTGGATTCAGGAAGAAGGTATCACACCTCTGCTGCACACCCTTGTGGTTGATGTAATTATGGAGGGCAAAACCGTCAAGGGTGTTATCGTAGAGAACAAGTCTGGACGCGGTGCCATTTTGGCAGACCGCATTGTTGATGCCACAGGTGACGGAGACGTTGCGGCTCTTGCTGGAGCTGCTTATGAGAAAGGCGAAAATAACAACGGCAAGGTGCTTCCTGTCACTATGGTTTTTGGTGTGTCAGGCGTTGACACCAAAACCTTCCGTGATTATATCGAAAGCCACCCGGAGATGACGAATCCTGATACACATGGTTTGAAACTTCCGTTTCGGCGTGCAAAGGCTGACGGGAAATGGCCGGTAGAGCGTGATGGCGGTGCATGGAAAGAGCTTACCCCCACGGGTGAATTTACCAGTCTGAATCTTACGCTTGAAAACGGGATTGATGGAACCAATGTTTGGGACCTGACGCACGCAGAGATTCAGGGACGTCAGCAGGTTATGTGGGCTGTCGACGTACTGCGTAATTATGCAAAAGAAATGGGTTTTGCCAATTGCTCGTTGCGTTCGATTGCTGGTCAGATTGGCATTCGTGAAACGCGCCGTATCCAGGGTGGTTACAGCATCTGCCGCAGGGATGTGCTGGGGCATTCCGAGTTTGACGATTCAATAGGTGTATACACCACATTTATCGACGGAGAAGTTGTATCAAAAGATGATGCTCACTTCCAGCTGCCTTACCGTATGATTCTCCCCAATGGTATCGAAAATCTTAGCGTTGCCGGACGTTGCGCATCGTGTGATGATGATGCTATTCAGACTGTCCGCATGATGGTTTGTTGTGCTACCACAGGTCAGGCTGCCGGCACTGCCTCTGCGTTGTCGATAAAAGATGATGTCGTTCTGCGAGATCTCGACATCCACACTTTGCAGAACCAGCTGGTTGCCGATGGTGTACGCATCCGGTAAGGCTCGTTTATTACTTAAAAAAGAAGGAGGATACCATGGAAATTGTAGTTTTGGATGGATATACAGAAAATCCTGGTGATCTGTCTTGGGATGCGGTTAAATCCTTTGGCACCCTTACGGTTTATGACCGAACCCCGGCAGATGATGCCATTATCTGCAAACGGATTGGTAATGCCGATATTGTTATTACCAACAAAACGCCCATCAGTGCCTATGTGATTGCTTCTTGTCCTTCCATTAAATTCATCAGCGTTCTGGCAACCGGATACAATGTTGTTGATACTCATGCAGCTGCGAAAGCAGGTATTCCGGTATCCAACATTCCTACCTATGGTACAATGGCTGTTGGTCAGTTTGCTATTGCCATGCTGCTTGAAATTTGCCACCATATTGGTGCGCACAACGATGCAGTCCATCAGGGACGTTGGGAAACGAATCCTGATTGGTGCTTTTGGGACTCGCCGCTTATCGAGCTTGCGCAAAAGACAATCGGCATTATTGGTTTTGGGCGCATTGGTCAGACTACAGGACGCATCGCCAAGGCTCTTGGCATGAACGTCCTTGCATATGACAGCCATCCAAATGATGTTGGCAGAGAAATCGCCGATTATGTGGAACTTGATGAGCTTCTTCGGCGTTCTGATGTGATTTCCTTGCATTGTCCTCTGTTTCCCGAAACGAAGGGAATCATTTGCGCAGAAAACATTGCAAAGATGAAGGATGGCGTTATTGTTCTTAACAACGCACGCGGCGGTCTTATTGTGGAGGCGGATTTGGCATCCGCCTTGCACAGCGGGAAAATTTACGCTGCAGGATTGGACGTTGTCTCTACTGAGCCGATTCAATCGGATAGTCCGTTGCTTGCTGCCCCAAACTGCATAATCACGCCGCACATTTCCTGGGCACCAAAGGAATGCCGTCAGCGCATTATGGATATGACAGCTGATAATATTCAGCACTTTATCTCCAGTGCGCCAATCCATGTTGTAAACAGGTGACTGCAATGACTATGCGCGATAAAGCTGAGTGCATCATGCGCGAATCCATTCAACGAGTTATGCCCGGCCCTGCAGTGACCACAGCACTTCAAAATTGCAAATTCTCCGAGGGCAGGCTTTACCTTGTTGCTGTTGGCAAAGCGGCATGGGAAATGGCGAATAGTGCCGTTCAGTGCCTTGACAAAAAGGTGTGTGCAGGCATTGTGCTTACGAAATACGGTCATGTACAGGGGTCTATTAAAGATGTCGTTTGCTATGAGGCCGGTCATCCTGTCCCTGACGAGAACGCACTTCGAGGAACGCAGGCTATCCTTCGGATGGTAACAGGATTGGAAGAGCGAGACACCGTCCTTTTTCTTCTGTCTGGTGGAGGATCCTCTCTTTTTGAAAAACCGTTTATTCCTTTGGAAGAACTGCAGGAAATCACAGCGCAACTATTAGCCTGTGGTGCATCCATCACCGAAATCAATACCATTCGCAAGCATCTTTCTCAGGTAAAAGGTGGTCGATTTGCTGTCATGTGTAAGCCTGCTCACGTTAATTCCATCATCTTATCAGATGTGATTGGTGATCAAATCGACATGATTGCCTCAGGTCCAACCTGCGGGGATTCCTCTACACGCGCAGATGCCATTGCTATTGTTGAAAAGTACCACCTCGCTCTTTCACCATTGGCACAAAAGACGCTTCAACTTGAAACCCCGTCTGAAGTACCAAATGTTACAAACACAATCATTGGCTCTGTTTCTAAGCTTTGTGAATACGCTAAAGACGTTTGCACTACGCTGGGGTATGATGTGACAATTCTTACCGACCGTTTGACTTGTGAGGCACGTGAAGCAGGGATGTTTCTGGGATCAATTGCACTAGCACATGCTAATACCTCTGAACATCTTGCTTTTCTTGCAGGAGGCGAAACCGTTGTCCACCTAATGGGGAAGGGTCTGGGTGGACGAAATCAAGAAATAGCACTAGCAGCTGCCAGTCAGATAGAAGGCATTCAAAACGTCGCTGTGTTCTCTTTTGGCAGTGATGGAACAGATGGTCCAACCGATGCTGCAGGCGGATATGTGGACGGGAAAACGTCCCGGTTGGTGGATATAGATGCCGCCTTGAAAGCAAGTGATTCCTATCATGCATTACAAAAGAGTGGCGGACTACTGGTGACAGGACCAACAGGAACAAATGTTAATGATTTGGCTGTGGTCTTGATTAACTAATGATTTAAACATCCTCGATTGCCTGTAGGTGGAATAACTGATTCCTTGCTCCCGGCGCCATTCCTTTTACTGGAACACCTGAATTGCGGCACTCCACAATGCGCTGTTCCCACTGCGCTCGACTTACTGCCCGTTTCATCTGACTCACTTGCATGGCTACGACTCCTCCTTGAGCCTTTTCAGGAATCCCTGACAATTACCAGGAATTCTCGGTAATTCTTGATACCCTTATTACCTCACAGGCGCCGTTGCTTTCACAGGACGTCATTTATTATGCATTTGTGTTTTATTTTAACAATGTTTAAATGTGAACAACTTTATTCAATATGTTCCATATTTTTGAAGCTCGCCTTTTAGCGAAACAGCATACTTATGTGCCCGACCTAAAGCATAGTAACTGTTCAGTCAGTTGTGTGTCTTCATCTGTCTGGAGCGCGTCAATAGGCGAATCACCCGCATGCAGAAGCACCAGCATGTGATCAAATACGTGCCGGATGCGCTGCTGATCCTCGGGAATATCATCCAGGGATTTCACGTGGATCCAGTACTCGATATCATTGCTCTTTCCAAAGATTGATGGATATATGTCGCCAAGTTCCATGCGTCGGTGTTACAAGGGATGACAGACTGCCAATAAACGCGCAGCCGATATTTGCAGCCACTAGCAGATGACAGAGACCAGGGTTACCTGTTTCCATAGTGATTTGAGGTGTACAATTATGAGATTGGAATAAGTCAAACGCGAGATCGCGAAGATGACCTGAGGTACCGATAATAAACTGTTCATCCTTGAAATCTTCGAAAGGTATATTTTTCCCGGTGTTCATATATTTTTGTCCCAAACGACTTTTCTGTGGAATTGCCAACAGGACGGGTTCCTCAAAAACCAGTTCGTATTTGATGGAGTTGTGCTGTTGACCAAAACAAAAGCCCAGGTCTACACTGCCGTTGTCAATTAGTTCTTCCACGCCGTAGGAATCCACGTCCATGATATCTATAGATATATTCGGATACTGTGCTTTAAATACAGGAAGAATATAAGCCAGAATAATAAATGATTTTGTTTTTGTTACGGCGACAGAAAGATGACCAACTTGATCAGCCGGATCCCGATATCTCCGGATATCATCAATCATAGATTTCGAGTTATTGTATTCAAACAGAATTCTTTTAGCACTTTCTTGAAACCCCTCGCCAATTTCAGTTAGCATTAAACTGTTTTCGCGACGGATAAAAAGTGCTGCGCCGAGTTCTTTTTCAAGCCGGATCAATTGCTGACTTAGCGCTGGCTGAGAAATGAACAATTGTGTTGCTGCCTTGCTGATATTGTTGTACTTGCATATTGCGAGAAAGTATTCCAACTGAGTCATATTCATGTGAGTTTCCCCCGGTTTCAATCTTTCGAGTGAAAGAAACACTTTGGTTTTCTTTGCCCAATCTGAGTTAATGCCAAACACTAGTATGATATTATAACATTGATACACATAAGAGGAAAGAGGTAAAATATGAAGAATTACGGTCCAATGTTGTATGCTTATCCTGACAGTATGGGGAATCATCTTTCAGGAACCGTTGAAATCCTGAACATGCAAGAATTCAAAGGAATTTTTCAATCCTTCTATATTCTTCCGAGTATGTATCAGAACGATTTGGATCGGGGATTTTGTGTTGTCCGGTATGATTTGGATGAACGAGTAGCAACTGAAAAAGATCTTTCAGATCTCCGTTCGATGAATATCGACTTGATGATGGATTTCGTTGTCAACCACGCTTCCACTGGTTCACCACAGTTTCAAGATATTGTTAAAAATGGAAGCCGGTCGAAATTCAAAGATTTTTTTATCAACTGGAATCAATTTTGGGAAGGTCATGGAGAACTGGACCAGGAAGGTATTCTGCGGCCTTTTTCTTCTGCAATTGAGATGATGTATTTTCGAGGACCAGGTTTACCGGTCCTGATGATCGAGTGCGATACAGGGGAAAAGATACCTTATTGGAGCACCTTCTACAAACAGTTTACAGAAAAAACGAAAGAAAACGGTGAGATTCGTAGGATCTATCAGGCACAGATGGATCTCAATATCCAATCCCCTATGGTGTGGGAATACTATCAGGATGCCATCAATCATTTTTCTTCATATGGCGCAGGACTGATTCGCCTGGATGCCTTTGGCCATGTTTCAAAGATTCCTGGCAGAGTTAATTTCATGAACGAACCAGAAACATGGGATATTCTCGAAAGAATCAAAGCTCTTGCTGATCCGAATGGTCTCGAAATGATACAGGAAATTCATGACTGTTATGCGGAAAGGACCTATTTCAAGCTGGCAGAACATGGCTACCGTATCTACGACTTTTTCCTTCCGGCACTTGTTATTGACGCGTTTATTCGTAATGACGGGAGTATCATTCGCTGTTGGGGCGAGGAAATTATCAGGAATAAATATCAGACGGTCAATCTACTCTGCAGCCATGATGGTATTCCGGTTTATGATGCTCTGGGTTTACTGGACAGAAAACAGATCGATGAAGTTGCTAAGCTGATATCTTCCAATGGTGGAGAGATACGATACTTGCCTGCCAAAAAGGATATTCCTTATAATATCGGTACGACTCTTTACAGTGCTCTCGGTGAGAATGATGATAATCTTCTTCTTGCAAGAGCAATTCAGCTGTTTATGCCGGGTGTTCCCCAAATCTGGTATTTAGATATTTTTGCCGGACCGAATGATTATGACGCAGCGAAGATGGGTGGAGCTACAGGCAATAAGGAAATCTGCCGAACCAATCTATCAAAGGATCAAATAGGGCAATATCTGAAAAAGAAAGTGGTTGTAGATCAAATCAAGCTCTTGAGATTCAGATCAGAGTTTCCTGCTTTTGCTCGTGATGCGGAGATTCATATTGAGTCAGCAGGTTATGAAATGTCATTTGTCTGGAAAAAGCAAGATTATAAAGCATCGTTGCATTTGAATTTGTTAACCAGAAGGTTTTCAATAGAAGGTCTGGCGCCCGACGGAGCCGTTTCTTTCCGATATGACAGTTGAGATATAATTTTGTCTAGACCAATGCAGTGTAGTAGTACCGGGAGGTGGACAGTCGATGAAAAACATTTTGCTGATTGGAGATTCAATCTTAGTTGGGAGCAATCAAACAAGCGGGTACGGTACGATTGTCCGTGACATGCTGAAGGATAAGGCAAATGTTTATATTCCGCTTGATAATGCTCGCTACACAATGTATACTCTGCGCAATCTAGCCGGATGGATAGATGCAATGCCCCGAGAAAAGATGGACATTGTTCAGTGGAACAATCTGGAGTGGGATATCGGAGAATTCTATCAGGACGGTCCACTGACTCCCTTACCTTTTTATGTCGATACTCTGCGGCGAATCTATCAAAGAATCAGATTATTCTTTCCGAATGCTGAAATTATTTATGCTACTGGAACAAAAGTAATTGATGAAAAAAGCCCTGTAGATCCGAACTTTGAAAGGCACAACAGTGTAATTGAAATCTATAATCAGGCTGCTGCGGAGTTGATGGCAGAATTAAATGTGCGCGTTAATGATCTATACAAGATTTCGGAAGCATTTAACGAAGAGTATTATTCGGATTGGGTCCATCCGAATTATTTAGGATCACGTCTACTGGCCGAACAGGTAGTCCGTTTTTTGAAGCTTTGAATTAGTATATTTTGATTCTGGGTTTAAGTTGGATAGAAATAAATTATTCTCTTCTGCTCAGATGATATAGCGGTCTTTGTGAAAAAATTGTTTTCATATTCCCAAAGGAACAAATGCAGAAAAGAAGGATATATTATGAAGATTGTTATTTTGGATGCATATACGGAAAATCCGGGAGATCTTTCTTGGAAAGCGCTGGAGCAGTTTGGCGAACTGACAGTATATGACCGTACACCAATGAATGATGAAGTCGAAATTATTCGCCGGATAAATTACGCAGAGATTGTTCTTACTAACAAAACTCCTATCAATGCAAGAGTCATTGACGCCTGTCCTTCTATGAAATTCATTAGTGTGTTGGCTACAGGCTATAATATTGTTGACTACAAGTACGCGGCCAAGAAAGGTATTACTGTATCAAACGTTCCGGCGTATGGTACTGCATCTGTAGCTCAGTTTGCTATTGCGCTTTTGTTGGAGATTTGTCATCATATCGGGCATCATAACAAAAGCGTCCATATGGGAAAGTGGGAACGCAGTCAGGATTTCTGTTACTGGGATTACCCGCTGATCGAGCTCGCAGGAAAGACCATGGGGATCATTGGCTTTGGGCGAATCGGTCAATCTACTGGCAAGATAGCTTCAGCATTGGGCATGCGGGTATTGGCATATGACACGCTGATCAGTGATGCCGGAAAACATATCGCTGAGTATGTTCCGCTTGATAGCATCTATAGTGAATCTGATGTAATTGCATTGCATTGTCCGCTATTTCCTGAGACAAAGGGAATTATCAATAAGGATAGTATCGCGAAAATGAAGAATGGGGTTATTCTGTTGAATAACAGCAGAGGTCCGTTGATTGTTGAACAGGATCTGGCGGATGCCTTAAATAGTGGGAAAGTGGCGGCTGCCGGTTTAGATGTCGTTTCTACAGAACCGATTCACGGAGACAATCCCTTGCTTGCAGCTCCTAATTGTATTATTACACCGCATATCTCCTGGGCTCCGAAGGAAAGTCGTCAGCGAATTATGGATTGTACCATAGAAAATGTGCGGTACTATACGGAAGACCATCCAGTCAATGTCATCAACAATTAAAATCTTTTGAGTTTCCGCTTATTGGCAAAATGACGCCTCTCTGTACAGCCCTATAAGTCTGTACAAGGAGGCGTTTTTGTTTACTGAATAATTCTTGGTAAAAGGAATCGTACTATATTTTTGAAATGCACCTATTGAGCCTGGCTTTACATAACTTAGTAGGATAATTGAAATCTAATCGCAGTCACCGTTTTGTTGCGACCTTTGTTTTCCCAAAGCATCATTCGTGATATTGGTGTATTTGCTGGCTTCATCAGAAGTCATAGACAGTGTGCCGGGCAGCACATACGCCGCGTCGTTGTCCGTCTTCCAGGTTGTCATAGCATCCAGATCGCTCTGAGGCATACCGGCGAATTCACGATCCCAGTGATATGAACCGGCACCGCCCAGTTTGGCGTAGTAATGATAAGCTTCCGCCAGGCTCAGGTCGTCAGGATTGTTGTACATATACTCGGTGAATTCTGGATTGCCAGCCGCATTATTGGTCCAGCACAGATCTTCCTGGCCGTAGGAAGCCAGCAGATCGCCTTCCACCGTGTAGGCGTAATCGCACCACTTGAGGCCAGTACGTGATCCTGGCAGGAAACAGTGATGATCCAGGCGGAGGAACCAACTTCGAAGCTGGTCTGACAAACATGCAGTTCATCTTCAGCATTCACGCGGGGAGTAGACACCGCAACTGCATTGTAATTGGGATTGTCGGAGCGGCTCTTCAGCATGCTCAGATCCAGATACTGCTCATAGAAAGCACCGGTCTTTTCAGTGGTGTTATAATCCTGAGCAGGCAGGAAATTTTTATTGGAAGCGAAATCGGGATCGATCAGATCTTCCTGATACCACTGGGCCATCATGGTGATATAGCCTTTATAACCCTGCTCCAGGGGACCATACTTAACCACACCGTCCTTCTGGAAGAAGGTTTCGGTGACGCCGAAGCCGCCAACGAATACGTTCATGGGATCGAAGCCTGTGTTGTAAAGCGTCATGGGCGCGTCGCAACCCTTCTACTCTTTGAAAGCAACCAGCATCGTGCGCCAGTCATCATAGGTCACGGGCAGATCCAGACCAAACTCATCCGGCCAGTCTTTACGAACTACTTCACACATGAAAGGAGGCTGAGTGCCGTTTACGCTGACATTCCAGAATTCGGCAATGCGTCCGTTATCTGTCATGGCTTCACATCAGATGTCATTGTAAAGATGCAATTCAGCACTGCCATTTAGCATAGAATTAGAATACCGCGGGATTGCAGGAGAATATGCTTCGTATGGCGAAAAGAACAGGTGTTCGTGCAGTATCTTTGTCATAAAGGGAATACGTGAATTCATTATTGTTTTTGAAAGGAGCCCCTGTTATGCCGTACATCAGTACCAAAACCAACTGAAAAAAGGAGAGACTGCTGCCTCAGCCAGCGTTTCATACCACTCCAGCATCTGATATTTTTCAAACGGTTCCGCTTCGCCGGGCTTTACTTCCTTACGGAGCGCTTCGTTGGCTTGGAACTGTTCTTCTGTCATGGCAGTGAAACCACTGCTTATGGGATCGTAATATGCCTGTACCCGGAATTGGTGCTTCTGTTCATCTTCCAGATGGATCTCTGCCCAATAAGCAAAGTCGAAAGGTGCATTTCCGCAGTGCTCGGCATGAACCTGACTGCCGATTTCTTCCACCTCACCAACAAAGATGGGCTTATCTACCTCTGGCTTTTTCTCCGCTTCTATTGCAGCATTTGGGGCAATGACAGCCTTTTCCATCTCCGGACTGGTGCGCAGGATTGGCAAACGAACCTTTTCCAAACGATCGTTTAGGGCATCAATGCTTGCTCCTTCATCAATGTTCACATAGATGATGTTGCTACGTAGATCCTTTCGATCCAATAACGGCATGCCGTAGATGCGTAGTGCATGCTGAGTTTGGGCAATGTTCAGCCCAGCCGCCATGCAGATTGCAATTATATAATCCCGTTCAGTGGTACGCTTGTCTCCACGCAGGAGTTTGTAAAGATAGTCTTGTGAAAGGCCGGATCTTCTGGCGACAGTACTGCGTTTCAGATGATGTTCCTTCAGCATCTGATCCATGAACGCCGGAAAGCTGTCGGCATAAGTCGGCTTCATTTCCTCAGCCAGTTCTGCAAGCTCCTCTGCACGTCCGTGTTTCAACAGCCGAAGCAATTCCTTATCATTGAGTTCCATGAGGGCATCCTTCCTTTCCTTTGATGCCGAAAGGATAGCAGATTTATGGCAGGAAAAGTGGACCGACAAGGTCCAAGATTGATGATGACAGTCTCAAATCAAATCTCAATTACAGAACGACATATTATTTTCTCAGAACCAGTCCGTGAAGAAATCGGAATCAATCCTCTTCACTTCGTAGACATGCTCAACTGAAACACCAAGGCCGAATTTAATCATCAGTTTCATCATCTGGCTTCCGTCCACCAGAACGATGGTGGAGCCGTGTAGATTTTCAGCGTATTGTCTAGCTCCTTGGCTGAACTGTGCAGTCGTGATGAAAAGCCCCTTGGAAGCTTTCTCGCCCTGGAGAGCGCCGGCAAACTTCTGAATTTCCGGCCTGTTCACAGTTCGATCCACAGCCCATTGCTTTGCCTGAATATAGATGGAACTGAACCCGAGCTGATCTTCCTTGATGATCCCGTCGATACCACCGTCATCAGAAGGTTTGGTAACGATACCGGCATCATCAATTCCGCTACCGTAGCCCATTTTGAGCAACAGCTTTACCACCAGCTGCTCAAACTCAGTTGACGTGAGCTTCATCACTTCGTCCATGAGATCAGCAGCCAGCGCAGAATTGACCTTTTTGAAGGCATCGTCCAGGATCTCAGTTGGAGATTCCTCCTCGACAGGATCGAGGGGGACTGGATCGATGCCGGATTTGGGATCGTTCTGATGGAACTCCCTGAATTTATCATACTGCTCCAGATACTTCAGGTCGATCTCCTGGCCAGACTGTAGTGCCTTCTTTCCCTCTTTTGTGATCCGGTACTTGGCCCTGATCGGCGTTTCAATCAGCCCAGCCTTGTCCAGATAGGTCCGCGCCCAGTTGATACGGTTCGCATAAACCGCTTGCCGACCGCTGGGTAGCATAATGGTCATGTCCTCTTCCGAAAGCTTCAGGGCAGCAGCAATCGACTGGCGTACCTCTTTCGCAGCATGTAGTTCGCCGTCCCCAATTGCCTCCAAAAACGGTTTGAAGAACATAAAGAATTTCGGCACTGCCATAATGATTACGCTCCTTTGTTGACTCGCGGGAGATTTACATCTCTTTGATAAGGCTCTCGATATAGCTAATATCCTGATCACTCAAGCCATATTTTGAATAAAGAGTTTTGTCTGTCCATTCTTTACTAAAATCCTGAACGGGAAGGAATTTGAACGTGCCTTTTGTGACCATGATTCCACCCATCGCAACATAGATCAAGAATCTAGCAAACTTAGTTTTCAAATAAGCATACAGGTTTTGTGCTTCGGCTTCAGAATCGAAGGAATCCACAACAACATAAGTTTCTGTACAGACTTCTTTGGGCTTCAGAATTTCGAGAACTGAAAGAATTCGACGCTGCCCCTCTTTGTCCGAAAAACCGGCGTGCTCATACCCGACGCGCGAGACGATAACTTTCCATTTGTCCACCATCTCATAGCCAGCAGTAACTTTTTCGATTGAAATAGGCCCCTTGCCTTTGTTCCAGCGCAAGGTTAATTCTCCCGACTCATCTGGCTGTACGAATGTTCTCATGCCAAATGGCCGTTGTACGCTTGCGCGTTTGTCCATCTTCTCTTCCTGCAGAGTGTTGATCTTGTTCAATATGGTTAAGGCTCTATTATCGCGGATGAATACATCCCCAGAGGTATTCATCGCTCTTACCATGTCTGATCTTTCCGCACCCTTAACATTGGTAGGCTCGATTAATGGACGTATAAAAGATTTGTTTATCGCAAAGTTTGGAGGGGTTGTTTTAAATTCGGCTGATACTATAGTTATTTCAGCGTTTTTAGGATTGACTCTTTTAGCAGTTTATCAGAATTATTATTTTGTAATGTCTTCCATATGCGGAATAATGGAAATACTTTTAACTTCTATTACAGCAGGATTGGGAAACAGTTACATAACTGAAAGCAAGGAAAAAAATTATACAGATTTAAAGAAAATTACATTTATGTTTTTTTGGTTAACAGGAATGTGCACAAGCTGCTTTTTGGGAATATTTCAACCTTTTATGAGACTTTGGGTTGGTGAAAAGTTTTTAATGGGGTTTTCAGTTGTAGTGTGTTTATGTGTCTATTTTTATTTATATGAAACGACAAGACTGCTTAATGTTTTTAAGAATGCCGGAGGAATTTGGCATGAAGATAGATTTCGACCGTTAATTTCCGCTATAGTAAATTTGGCTTTGAACTTAATTTCTGTTAACTATATTGGAATATATGGAATAGTACTTTCTACAATTGTTGCCCTGGGAGTTATAGAAATTCCTTGGTTATTACAAAACATATTTACAGTTATGTATGATACCTCATTATTCAAGGATTATTTTAAAATGTTTGTATCGTGGATTATAGCCACAGTGTTTTCATGTGTAATCATCGCTGTACTGACCTACAAGGTGACTTTTTCTGGATGGGGTGCATTTGCCTTTTTCGTTGTAGTAAGTGTGTTGATTCCGAATATTGTTTTTCTACTTTTAATGCATAAAACGGAGGAATTCAAATTAAGTATTAGTATGGTTAATAGGATTACTCATAACAAATTGCCGATTATCAAGAACTTATAACTTGTAAAAGTAGAGGAAATGTCAAGTTAATTGATCACTATTGGATTATGCTTTATTTATGAGATTGGATAAAAGACAAACAAATATTAAGGTCAGATGAATGGCTTCAGATCAGTATGCTGGACAATATGGTTTTAGGGTACTCAAGAACAAAAGATTTGGATGAGAAAACGGTACAATCTGGAGTTGTTGTGCCGCGAAAACGTTATTTATCAAGCTTTGCAAACCCACAACGACAACAGAATAAATATATACTGTTAGATAAATCTTTACGTAAAAAAGATTTTGGACAGTTCAAACTGCTGTGTGATAGATGGAGGTATTTATAAATTGTAAATTTGCCAGAAATGCCAACTTGAGTTACGAAAATAACTATTTGAACACGGAAAATGAAGCAATAATGTTATGTGGAAAGAATGAAATCAAAAGTGAAGAGAAAAAAAGTATACTTCATAACAGTTGTTATTGGATTTGCTATATGCATGGTCGGAGTTATATTTGGAAGCCGATTGGTATTTCAGCGAACCTGCGAAAGAAGAACTACTCCATGGTCAGATTTAGGTACTGCAGACGATGATGAATATAGAATTCTCATAGATGCATATAAAATAAAAAATCAATCAAATGAAACTGTTATGATACAAGCATTTGATAATACAAAACTGATAGGTCATTATTATGAAAGAGAAAAAGGTGCGCCTTTAATTGTGTTTTTTCATGGATTGTGGGGGCACAGTTATTTGGATGGCGTGCCAATATATAGAATTACACAAAAACACAATTGGAATCTTCTACTATGTGACTTACGCGCACAGGGAGATAGTGAAGGGGAATTCTCAACATTAGGAGTGCTAGAAAAATATGATTGTCTTGATTGGGTAGAATGGGCACAAAATCGCTTTGGAGATAAAAATCCTATTTTTCTTATGGGAGTTTCAATGGGAGCATCAATTGTGATGATGAGCAGTGATTTGGAGTTGCCTGATTCAGTATATGGAATTATTGATGACTGTGGTTTTACATCTACATTGGACGTGATAAAGCAGAATAATAACAAGCAAATATCAAAATACATACCCAAAAATCTATTTCCTACTATGCTTAATGTGGGAACAAAGATTTGGGGGAGTTTTGATTTATCAGACGCAGATGCGTGTAAGGCTTTAGCACATACCGATATTCCTCTTTTAATCATTCACGGTGACGAAGATATGCAGGCACCTTTATCTATGGCTTATAAACTATACGATAGTTGTAATGGTGAAAAGCAGTTATATATAGTTCATGGGGCAGATCATTCAGAAAATTATAGAAAAGACCCGGGAGGATATGAGAAAATTGTAACAAAGTTTATTGAAGAACGCATTGAAAGAAAGGATGCCGGCATTATAGAAGTATCTATCAGGAATGCACAAGTCACTCTATCTCAGCTACGGCACTGACCGAAGCAGTCAGGCTGGCACTGAAGGTCGTTGCCGCCGATGCTCTTGAGGACGAGGATGCCTTTAAGGAAAAACTCATCCGACAGTGGGCAGAGCAGCACAGTAGTGCTTTGACCGAGAGCAAGAAGGAACTTGCTGCAACAAAGAAGCGAATTTCTGAACTTGATGGCTTGATCCGGGGACTCTATGAGGACAGACAGCTCGGCCATATGCCAGCCAGACAGGTTGACCGGCTGATTGCTCAGTATGATCAGGAGCAGGAAGAGCTGGAATCGAAGGTTTCATCACTTGAAGTCAAGATCGAGGAAGAAAAATCCGGCAGATCCGATCCGGAGCGTTTCCTGAAGGCCATCCGCAAATACCGTGATTTTGACGAGCTGACGCAGGACATGGTATTTGAGCTTATCGACCGGATTGATGTCCATCAGGCAGATATGGATGAGGAGACCGGCGAGCGCAGCCAGCAGATCGACATCACCTTCTCCTTCATCGGGAACTATCAGCCAGCGCCGGAGGCAGTCGCTTTCGAGATAGCCCAAGTAAGGGAAAGAAAAGCTGCAGAGAAGGCTGAGCGGAAGCGAATCCAGAATGAGCAGTCAAAACAGCATGAGAAGGAGCGCAAGGCCCAAAGAAGGGCTGAGCTTGAGAAACAGGCTGAGCATGATCCAGAGGTTGCTGCCAGGCTTGCAGCGGAAAAAGAAAAGAAACGGGCTTATAACCGAACATATCAGCAGAAACGGCAAGAGCAGAAGAAACAGGAGGCCATCGCGAACGGCACGTATGTCCCACCGAACCCATTCCTGTCCATGAGCCAGAAAGAGCTTGCTCAAATCGCTGACAGCGACCCGGCAGCAGCCGCAGAACTAGAAAAGCGCAGGGCTTACGGGAGAGCAAAACAGGAACAGTACCGGACAAAGGCCAAAGAAAGGGCAGCGGCAGATCCTGAGTTTGCACAGAAACTCAAAGCGAAGAATGCGGCGGCTCATGCGAGAGCAAAGGCGAAGATGGACGATCTTGCAGAACGAGCCAAGACCGATCCAGAAGCGGCACGGGAGCTTGAAGAAAAGATAACCCGTCGGCGCGGTTATGGCAGAGCATTTGCAGAGCGACAGAAGCAGAGAGCCGCCACTGATCCTGAGTTTGCGGCTGAATACGAGGCAAAGCAGCGGGAGAAGCAGCGCAAGAACAACGAAAGACAGAAGCAGCTGAGAGCCGATCTCCGAAGGAAGGCTGAAACCGATCCTGCTGCAGCTGAGAAACTTGCCGCCGAACGGGCAAAGCAGGTCGCTGCAACCAACAGGAGCAGACGAAAGCTCAACGAAGCAGCTATCACCGATCCCGTGGCAGCGGCCAAACGTGGACAGCATCTCGCTTATCGCAGAGAGTACTACGCAGCACATAAGCCTTCAGCACAACAGGCGGTATAAACGAACAGCGAAAGGAGCATCACCATGGAAAACTGCATGACCAATCGTCAGGCGAATCCCACCATTCTTCCCCTTCATGTTCATGACAATCAGAACGGACTGGACTATACCCTGCATGGAGACTACTATCTCCCGGACATCAAGAACCCGGAAACGGATTCTCGGCCTATCGGGAAATGGGGCCGGATGCACCTGGTGTACCTGAAGGAGCATAAGCCTGGACTGTACAGCCGGCTGATCCTGTCCGGCAGACTGTATCGTGACCTGGCTGACCTGAATGAGCAAGCTCAGGCCCGGCTGGAAGTCATTATCCAGCAGATGCAGCGCAGCGAGGGCGTGGACGAGAGAATGAAAGCGCAGGATCAGATGCTGTGGGTCGGGAGGATGAACAGCATCAGAGAGAGAGCAGAAGAAATCATTCTTGCCGAGCTGATCTTCATCTAAGCACAAAGAACAAGCCCCAGACCAGACCTTTTGAAACCTTCACTCCGGGTGGACAAGATCACTGCTGTCCACCCGGAACAGAAAACAGAAGATTCCGACCTTGGATTTTGCACAAAGAATCGACACAGGAGGCACCCAACATGATCATACGCATCATCAGACTGCCATTGAAACTGATTGCCATGCCTGCGGCACTGGTGCTGTTCCTGTGTCATGCGGCCTGCGCCATCGTGATCGGAATCGGTTCTATGGTCACAAACATGGTCTCAGGTCTGTTCATTTTCGGGGCCGCTGTTGAGTGGATTGCCGGTGCTCCATCGGTAATGGCATATCAATGCTTGGGCTTGGGCCTGTTCCTTTTGGCTGCACCGCACCTTGCCAGCTGGATCATCGGAAAAGCCGCCGATCTGCTGTACAGGGTGCTAGGCTTCATCACAGCTTGATTTATCACCCAGTTTTATCACCTACTTTGTCACCCAGCCGCTTCTTCGGAAGCGGTTTTCTTGTACTCGCATTTTGCAGGAGGATTATGAATTGAACATCTTGATCCCTTATGGTGCTTTTGATGGCGTCGGCACATTTGGCATTGAGCACTACAAGTACCTGGATTGGCTGCACCGTGACAGTCTGAACGCACTGATCCGTGAAGGCGTTCTGAACGAATACCTCAGAGATGTGGATCGCGTTGCTCGTAAGAGGATCAGGGACTATGTGAAGAAGGTTCCGTACCCTGATGAAGGCGCGCCTGACTTTGAGGGCCAGTATCACCGGTTTCTGGCCGTGACCAACAACGCTTATCACAACCTGTGGCTGAAGTTCATTCTGACCGATGTACATCAGGAGATTTTGAGACCTATCCGCCGCAGGACGATGAACTATAGGAAACGTATGGAGGCAAAAACGAAATGATCTACAACGTGACTTTATGCCGACAACTGATCTTTGAAGATGCCATCGAAGCAGAGAGCGAAGAGGAAGCCGTGGAGATTGCCATGGAGCGCAATGGCTATGATGAATTGAACTGGCACAGGAACGGCCCCACACAGGTTATCTGCGTGGAGCCGACATATGATGGCTCTGATCCATATAGAATGCACATTGTGGGGGATGAGAAACTTGATGATCCGCTGGAGTGGGAAGATGATGAGGAAGGCGTGGTATGGGATCTGGATTAATCATCATTTCTACCTGACAACGATGATATTTGCAGAAAATGAGTCATCACTCACGCCCAAGCAGCCGCATCAGACTGCACATCTTTCGAAGAAGCTTTGCCGCAGGACTACGCTTGCCCGTGAGGCTCATCCGCAAACTGTCCAGATCCTCATCCATATCAATTCCATCAAATGCCGGAATCGTATGAGCATTAACATAATCAATGGTCTCTTCACTGAGATCGTCCTGAATGAGTTCGTCGAAGAGGCTTTTGTCTGACAGAATCGGATTTAGTATACCATCAACCAGAACAAATGCCATGTATTGTGACTGACCCACAGCGCGATAATCATGTTCCTCAATAAACTCGATCTCTCCAACATCTGCTCCACCGACTGGGCCACACGCCATCCCACCCTCGCTGGAACCAAGACGTGCATTGAGAACCACATAATCTTTCTTTGCCATGACTGAATCCTCCTTCTTCGTTCGGGGGCTTATGCCCTCCTGACAAGTGTATCTTACCATATCCATGGAAAAAAAGTGGACCCATTGGGTCCAACTTTGCTTTTGCATGGCTATATTCATGATCAATCGTTATCTACGTCACGCATAGGAGCGTCGGCAGCCTCCAGCCTTGCTTTGATGCGCTCAGCCTCTTTGAATTTATTGGTGTCAATGTAAAAGTGGTATAGAGCAGTACCAATATGGCTGATTTGCCCCTTAACGGGCTCAGATTCCATTTCCGGATCAGTCAACCATTCTTCGAGCATGTCCAGAGCCATTCCATAATACACAGCTGCTTCTTCACTATTCAGTCGATTCCACAGGACCCAGGCAAGATTGTTACAGGTCGTTGCTATGGCAATGCGCAAGTTTTGGTTCTCGTCAAGATGATATCGTCTCATTGTCGAAAGTGCTTTCCGATAGATCCCGACGGCTTTTTCACTTTCTACTTCATCAATGGAATACGCATAGTGAAGGCAGGAGAGAAAATACATGATGGCAGCTGGTCTGAAATCACAATGAGGTTCCAGCAACGAGGCAGCTTCCATATATAACGCCGAAGCTTGTTTGCGGTCTTTTTCTGCTTCTGCAACATGATAAGCAGCGATTCCCAAGGGCTTTCTAGTATCACCGTTCTCAGAAAATTCTGTTTTCATTTCGTAAGCCCTGCGCCAGCTTCTGACAGCTTCTTCCTGCCTTTTCAAGTTTTCAAGTGCATATGCCCGGTTGACTTCGCTGAATATCATGGAGACAGCAAGATCATGTCCTTTGTCGATCAGCTTCCGCATTACTTCCTGCTGTGCGTCCAATATCTTCAAACCGGTTTCCCAGTCTCCGTTCTTTGAACTATTGATCGCCTGGTCCTTTAGGGCATTCAATGATCCTGAAGATAACGGCTGATAGTTCTTGCTTTTCGCAAATATCCAAGATATTGTCCTCTATTTTTCAGGTAGAGGTTTAAATATGTCCATCCAAGAAGGGTAGTACATTGATAGTACTGGTCATCACACTTTCCTATAGCTTCGAATACGGACTTACCTTCTTCTAAATATCGAATAGCTTCAATTTGTTCATTGTGATTGACAAGGAACTGCCCATATAACCAAAGTAAGGATGCAAATGACTTGGTACTTTGTATTGCTGAATATTGATTTACCGTTTTTATTGTGAAGATTGCATCCAAATAATTTTTGTGGATTTCCTCATCATGCTTAGCACTAAGTATGTTAGAATCGTCAATCCTTTGCAAAATTCTAGCCTTTTGGTATTTAACAAATGGATGTGCTGTTATTTGTTCGCATTCTTCACTTTTAACAATAAAGTTTTCGAAAACAGCCTGCACCTTAAATTTGCCACCGCGGTTGCACTCGGAATTTACTTGCCCATACAAATCATACATTTTTGCAGCGGTAATACGATCAGAATCCGTGATGACATTCCAGTCTTTTAAGATATTTTTTAGTTCAGTGCGTTGCTTCACGTCATCGTCCAGCTTTTCGAGTGCCTGCTGTACTTCTCTTCTGCGCTTTTCAATTTTATCCGAAATGGATTCGAATGTCTGAGCATCTGGAATAAATCTTTGGATAATATATGTTTCGGCAAATTGATTTAAAGAGTAAGTATTTCCGTTTCGCTCAACAATCAGATAGTTACATAATGTTTCAGCAACTGCTTCAACATCTGGATAAGAAATATTTGTAAGTAGGCAAACAGTAGACAAATCAATTCCCTTGTTTGGGATGACAGCGAATACTCTCAAAATTTCATAAAATAGTTCAGGATTATCAAAAACAGACTCGATTTGCTCGAATGTATCCTTAAACATGAAATCGCTAATAGACTCATAAGCGTTTGGCGGCAACACGGCCATATTTTTTCGTATGCCCTTCCACACATTCGCACATGAAAAATCGGCCCTTAATCCACTCATATCAATCAATTTTTGACTGATCCGACGCAAGCTTAGGGCCAGAACTAAAGTGTTCCCTTTAGCAATGTCAAGCAATTCATTTATTTCTGAGTCTTCCAATCTTACGTCCAGCGCATTTTCCTCTATGTAAGAATGAACAAAGGTCTTTCCATCTTCTGATTCAAAACCACACAGTCGTGTATTGGACTCATATTCTTCACTATTTCTAGAGGTTAACAAAAACTGCATTTCCGGTGGAGTTTGAGCTTCAATAAAATGCTTGATCTTTCTCCGGTCATCAATAGAAACTGCCTCCAAATTGTCAACAATAATCAGACCTTCATCGTGATAGCCTTTAAAGGTTTCAAGAGACAGTGCTTCATGTATAAGTGCAATTAACTCGTCTGCTGTTTCAAAATGTGAGGGGATTTCTTTTTCAATTATGCGGCCAGTGGCATCTGAAACTTGCAATTTACGTTTTTTCATCTAAAAGAAAAATATATATTCTGGTTTGTAATCATTTGTCGTTTTGTTATCAATAATATCTTGGAGAATCTGTTTTATTGTCTCTACAACAAGTGCGGTCTTCCCAACTCCACCATACCCAAATATGCAGCGAGAATGCTGTTTTCGCAAATCCCCCGGATTCCCATATATAAATGATTTTAGTTCAGCAATTTCATTGTCTCGGCAAACGATTTGAGAATCCGCATATGGTGTTTCATTCAAATTGTGTTTTGATATGGGAATTACGGTGCTACGGTTCTGAAGAATCGTTATTTCGGAAAAAATTTGTTCTTTAGTCTTTTGAATGAAATATTTATCATCCAAAAATGAACAAATGTCTTTTACAAAAGATAAGACGGGGACCAAATGATTGTCTTCCAGTGTACGACAGCCTGGGTGATCAATCTTATTTCGCGCATATCGATATTTTTCGGCTAAATCACAAAATGTACTGTAATCAGTAAAAAGGCTGTAGAGGTCGTTAAAATTTCCGGTGAGAGCAAAGGTTATGATATTGAGAGCTCCAACCATGGGCATATCTTGATCTACCGCCACAATTTCTGTTGTTAATGAAGCAGTGGAAAAAGTATTATACATTTTTTCTATTTTACTGTGTTTTACAGAGTTAGGAAGCACATCCCGAAGAAAAAATGGATCAGCTGGTGTCAACGAAGCGTTCTTTGCTAATAATGCAGTTTCCAGATCATTTGCCGAAGAATAATGTGTCATCAAAACATCAGCAATATACCCTCTGAAAGGAATCTCGAACCCCATCAATAAAGTTCGAAACTGATCATGCTGCTTGATCGATAAATACACCTGATTCACCTCATTTTCTTTATACAAAATTTTATGGTTTTATAAACTCTTCACAATCTCCATAAACATCTCAAGAGAATACGCTCATGGAGAGCCCGGATGCTTAGTCTCAAACACCACCCCCTCACAACTATCTGAATTGTCGTTTTTACCTTCCAGCGTTGGATGATGCATATAGAAAATGCTCTTCTGGCGTTCAATTTCGTCTCGCAGTTGCTCTTTGGTAGGCAGGTAGGTTAGGTATTTCGACATAAATAGGTGATTGTTGTCATGCAAAATCATTTCTCTGCGGTTGCCTCACCCGGTTTGGTCGTGATGAGCTTATACACCGCCGTATCCTTGGGTTCCAGATTGGAGAACGGTATCATGCTGTTGCCCATCTTGATAATGCCGTGTCCCTCGCTGGCGTTGCGCAGAAATGAGTGAAGCCGATGTTAATAGCCTTTTGCCAGGGTACCATATTGACCAGCTTAGAGAGGTATGGGGGAAGCCTGATAACAGTGAAAACAGCACTGCATGTTGGAAACTTGGGAATGACACTACTCTCGTTGTAAGTTATAAAAATAATGGTATAGTTGCGATTTGTGGCCTTAAAGACGATAGCGGTGCCTCCATAGGAGAATAACAAATTCCAGTTTGATAGCCCGGCTGATTTCTCGAAATAGTTATTTGAAAAAGTCGGAGCTGGTCCATCAACCAGTTATGTACGAAAATAAAACGAATATATATTTTGATCCTGCACAGAATCGTGCAGGGTCATTTTTGTTGATATGTTCTGAAAAATGCTATCCGCGTGGCATGGCTACTTGATGTATGTCAAGTGCAATGAACTAAAAATAGTGATTGTGGAAAAAAATCAAGAGAACGTACTCTTATAGTATAGAGCAGCAACGCTCATACAAGGATGGCAAGTGTACCAGCGTTTTTGTACATTTCCCTTATGAATTTGCCCCTTGTACAATGAAAGAACAAGGAGGCGTTCGAAATGACAGACTATATTGGGAATTACAAGAATCGACCGCGCAGGGTGGTGTTTTATGGCCGCGTTTCAACAGAACATGAGGAACAGCTATCTGCGCTGGGAAATCAGATGGAATGGTATACAGACCTTGCGTTACGCAATCCCAACTGGACCGTTGTAGCGCAGTACATAGACGAAGGCATAACCGGTACCCAAATGAAGAAACGTCCATCATTTATGCGGATGATAGAGCACGCAAAGGAACACCGCTTTGACTTGATTGTCACCCGTGAATTGTCGAGGTTTGCGCGTAACACGGTGGATGCGTTGAATGCTACGCGAGAACTGAAGCAATACGGCGTGGAAGTCTATTTTGTAAATGATGGCATCTGGACAATGGACGGTGATGGAGAAGTTCGCTTGACCATTATGGCGAGCATTGCCCAAGATGAAAGCCGCAAGACCAGTGAGCGCGTAAAAGCCGGACAGAAGATGAGCCGTGAGAAAGGTGTACTCTATGGCAGCGGTAATATTATCGGTTATGACCGTGTGGATGGAACTTATGTAATCAATGAGGAACAGGCGGCAACGGTGCGCAGAATCTTTAATCTGTACGCCGAGGGGCACGGAGAAACGACTGTTGCCAAAATGCTTATAGAAGAAAACCGCAAGGATGGCGGTGGTGGCCTGAGCTGGACGGCGAGCAAGGTATCACGGGTACTCCGCAAGCCCACTTACAAGGGCTATATGACCTATAATAAATCCCATATTGATGACTTTCTCAGCCATAACCGCATCAATCACAGCGAGGAGGACTTTGTTCTTGTAAAGGGAAACTTTGAGCCAATCGTCTCAGAGGAGCTATGGGAAACCTGCAATCAGATCCGCAGTAAGCGAGCTGCATTTGTCAAAGGAAAAGATGGTCGTGCCCATAAATTTGGTGTGTCCTTTCCGCAGAACAAATGGACGAAAATTCTGTTTTGCGATTGTGGGATGCGATTCCAAATCGAAGGCTACGATAAAACGGCCAACGGTGGGAAAAATATGCGGCTTATCTGTGCACGGTCGAAAATGTTCAAAAAGAAAGATGCCGCCAGAACACTGAACGGTATTCCTTGTCCGGCACCATACGCATCTGAATGGAAGCTGGAATTGATGGCAAGGGAAGTGTTCCGTACTGTTTGGAAAGAAAATGCCGAGGATATACTGGGTCTTTTGCGGACGTTGGATGCAAATCTGAACACTACCGGCACACCGAATGATGGAAACCAGATGGAGAACAAGCTCTCTGCGCTGAATGAGGAATTGGACAATCTTGTCAGCCAGCGGGCAAGCCGAAGCATAACTATGGATGATTTCTTAAGCAAAAGTACGGAAATCAACAATGAGATTATAAATGTCGAAGGCTTACTGCAAAGTTCCATACAGGAACAGCGTCCTAAAGCAAGGTTAGATATGCACAGCATCGAGGCTGCACTCAGCGATGATGCCTCTTTTCCGGATGGTAAAATAGAGCCGGGCTTTCTGGACAGGTATACCAACCGGATTGTAAAAAGCAATAACCGCTACATTTGGATGTTGCAGTTGATGAATGTGCAGCAGATCATGCCTATCCAATCGGAAAGGCAGCCGATAGCGATGGTTACCTATAAAAGTGGCGTTCCCTATGATATTGAGCAAGAGCAAATCGGCAAGCAGGATAAAGAAAGTGCTGGACCCGATTGCGCGACAATATGTCGTCCACAGGATTTCTTTTTGAACATGAGCCGAACCAAAAGAAAGCGTAAGTTGGTGGAATGGCTGGAAAGCTGTCAAGAAAATCAGGTGAGAGTGCTGGATGAAAAGATACCACTTTTGAGTTTTGCGGTTGACTTTGTGACAGCCTATGAGTATCAGAAAGCGCGTGGGATTAAGATCCACCCCGGTTTGTGGAAAGATATGCGTGTGGATATATTTCTGGTAAAAAAAGAAAATTGAAAAAGTTGTGGAAAAAATCCGATTCGCTGTTCTCTTATGTATTAGGAGGTTCCAAACCTCCGAAAAAGTGAATAGCGTCCTCTGCTGTACCGTATTGGGGAAGCAGCGCCATGACTGGATTCCACGAGCGTGCCAAGATGCGAGAAAACATATCGCATGGCTGCAAAGTGATGCGAGGCAAAGCGCCGGGAAGGGTTGCCTGTCTGGAATTTGCAGAGGGAGAGAAACGCACAGCTATAACGACAGATCGTGCCGTGGAGGAAATACTTCCACGGCATTATTGTGTCGTTATGGAATGACGCTAGATTTGCTATTTGAATCAGTAAATGGTAATATTATAATTCGGATGAGGAATAGACCGTGATGGTAACTATTCGGGAATTCCGAATGGTTCAAACGGATGACATCTGACAGGTTCATCGAAGGGAAATTATCGCAATTTGTGGCTTATTGCGCCTTTCGAGTTTTATCTGCATATATTTTTGAAGATTATATGCAGAAAGCAGGATTCCATGTGGCAAAATTTAATCATCGTCATAGCAGATGAGGTGTCTGCGATGATAGATCATGCTATGAAAGAAATCCATGCTGCGGTGCTTTTGTACTATTATAGGGAAATTTCCAACTTGCTATTTGTATCGATAAATGGTACTATATGACTATACTAATGTCATTTGAATGTTTAGAAATAAATGACTTCTGAAGGAGGCTTTGGCAAAATGGGAAGATTCGTGAATCCGGACAATAGTGCGTTTCAAGTTGCACTGAATTCAAAAATTTATGTGGATAAAACGGGTCTGCTGGAATATACCAACAGCGTTCTTGATACACCAGAAGCATACATCTGCAATAGCCGCCCCCGGAGATTTGGTAAGTCCTATACGGCTAATATGCTGGCAGCCTATTACAGCAAAGGCTGCGATTCAGAAAAGATGTTCGATGGGCTTACAATCGGCAAGAGTAGCGACTTCAAAAAGCATCTCAACAAGTATGATGTGATCCATATAGATGTACAATGGTTTTTGTCCAGCTGTGCAGACATCAAAAGTATTATATCCTACATTACACAATCAGTTTTTGAGGAACTAAAAGAGTACTACCCTGAAGTTCTTCCTAACGAAGTGTTGACATTGGCGGACGCTTTGTCGCGCATCAGAAACTCGACCGGTCAGAAATTTATTGTGATTATTGATGAATGGGATATTCTGATCCGAGATGAAGCAACCAATAAGGCTGTTCAAGAAGAATATATCTATTTCCTGAGAGGCTTATTCAAAGGTACAGAGCCGACAAAATACATTCAGCTTGCATACCTCACCGGCATTCTGCCAATCAAAAAGGAAAAAACGCAGTCGGCCTTGAATAACTTCGATGAGTTTACCATGGTCAGTGCCAGCACGTTGGCACCTTTCATTGGCTTTACGGAAGAAGAAGTTAAGAATCTTTGCGAGGAGTACCACAAAGACTTTGACAAGGTAAAAAAGTGGTACGATGGTTACTTGCTGCGGGATTACCAAGTTTATAATCCCAGAGCTGTTGTCAGCGTTATGCTGAAGGGAGAGTTTAAGAGCTACTGGTCGGAAACGGCTTCCTATGAAGCAATCGTTCCTCTTATCAACATGAACTATGATGGGCTGAAAACGGCAATCATTGAAATGCTTTCCGGTGGGGAAGTTAAAGTAAACACGGCTACCTTCAAGAACGATACCGTTAATATCCAAAGCAAAGATGATGTTTTGACATATATGATCCATCTTGGCTACTTGGGATATGACCAGAACCGAAAAACAGCGTTCGTTCCGAATGAGGAAATCCGGCAGGAATTGACACTTGCGGTGGAAAGCAAGCATTGGAATGAGATGTTGCTGTTCCAGCAGGAGTCTGAGAAGTTGCTGGATGCGACATTGGATATGGATGGCGATGCAGTAGCCACTCAGGTTGAGAAAATCCATGATGACTATGTTTCTGCCATCCAGTACAACAATGAAAACTCCTTGAGCAGCGTCTTGGCGATTGCATACCTGAGCGCTATGCAATATTACTTTAAGCCGGTTCGAGAGCTGCCCACAGGCAGGGGCTTCGCAGACTTCGTTTTCATTCCAAAACCGGAGTACCGAAATGACTATCCGGCGCTTGTTGTGGAGTTGAAGTGGAACCAAACGGCGGAGACTGCGATGCAGCAGATTAAGGAAAAGAAATATCCGGATTCGCTGCGTGGCTATACAGGAAATCTTCTCTTGGTAGCTATCAACTATGACAAGAAAACGAAGAAACATCAGTGCCTTATTGAAAAAGTAGTATAAAGATCATGCCGTGGAAGGAACCTTCTTCCACGGCTTTTCTATACCATGATTGAGTCATTGACTTGTACATTTTGAAAATACTGAATGCAGTATTATACTGATGGGGAAGGAGGGAAAACCGATGCAATATGATAAAGCAGACCAGCAAAACTGCCCGCGCAGAGTCGTGTTCTATGGGCGCGTGTCCACGGAACTTGAGGCGCAAATATCAGCACTGAAAAATCAAATGAACTGGTATCTGGAGCTTGCAGAACATCATCCGAATTGGACGGTGGTTGGGCAATACGCCGATGAAGGAATCTCAGGTACTGGCATGAAAACCCGGCCTTCTTTTATGAAGATGCTGCGAGATGCCCGGAAAAAGAAGTTTGACCTAATCGTGACCCGCGAGGTTTCCCGTTTTGCCCGAAACACGGTGGATACTTTGGTTACGACCCGTGAGCTGAAACAGTACGGCGTTGAAGTGTACTTCGTCAATGATGACATCTGGACGATGCGTGGCGATGGAGAAGTTCGCCTGACCATTATGGCAAGCCTTGCGCAAGATGAAAGCCGTAAAATGAGTGAACGCACCAAGGCGGGCATTCAGACGTCACAGAAAAAAGGCACCTATGTTGCGGGACCGACACCGTTTGGATATAAGCGTGATAAAAAGGCTCATACGCTTGTGGTGCAGGAAAGTCAGGCAGAGACTGTCAGAAAAATTTTTGCTTGGTATGCTGATGGCATAAATGGCACCGAGATAGCCCAGACACTAACGCAAGAAGGCGCACCGAATAAATCCGGAATGCCACAATGGAGCGCGCGTCAGGTTCTCTCAATCACCAAGAATACGATTTATAAAGGGTATTTGACATACAACAAATCGCATATTGATGATTTCCTCAGCCATAAAAGCATCAAGAACAGCGAACAGGATTACATTCTGGTGAAAGGCAGTTTTGAGCCAATCATTTCAGAGGAACTATGGGATAAATGTCAGCGCCGCAGACATGCATGGCAGTCGTACAAAGACGGCAATATAACGCAGGCTTACTTGTATGGAAAGAGCGAACACGCCGACAAATGGGCTTGCCGCCTGTTTTGTGGCTGCGGAGCCAGAATGCGGGCGTTCCGCGCAGAGAAAGGCCTTGTTCGATATATCTGTTATCAGCGGTCGCTGAGGAATGTAGCCCCCAAATGCAGCGCCCCCAATGTGCAAGCATGGAAGCTCGAATTGATGGCGCGAGAAATCTACAAAAACGTTTGGCAGGATCACCGACAGGATATTTTAGAAGAATACCAGCAGGAACAAGAAAACGGAGCTGCCGATAGTGAAAAGGTAGAGGAAGCACTCAGCTGGCAAGAGTCGTTCCCAAACGATGAAATCAGCCGGGAATTTCTGGACAGATTTGTGCCGAGAATCTTCTCCATCGATGGACAGAAATTCATCTGGGAACTAAATCTATTTCAAGAGTCATGCACTGTTCAATGCAATGTGCGCGGAACGTACAATTACCATTCGATTTCGGCGGAAAAAATCATGCCGGGAAAAACAAAAGCGAAGAAAGGGGATGGGGCCGTCAATAGGATACTTGAGGATGCAAACAGTACGCGCTTTTGGGTACATACCTATGATGACGACCCAATAAGCAGGCTGCCATTAAAAATCCGAGAGCATAAGACTTTTGTAGCGAGTTATCGTTAAAAAGCGAGCATAAAATAAGGCTCGCCGTCAATTTTGGCGGTGGGCCTTATTTGTTTGCTCATGTATGAGATGAATTGCGTTTAACACGGAGCTGCTTTCCAGAACCATCACAGATACACCTCCATGGTCAGGTCGGTCCACGCTGCACGACGGAACTGGTGGGGCATCTTGTTGGCTTCACGGTAACGCTTGGCGGTTTCAAAGTTGATGGTGAAGGTGAGGATCGATGGAATATACAAAAACGGTGAGCTGGACTATGAGGCAACTCACAAGAAATTCTTGTTGGTTCGTTCCGAAGGGACAAGACAGGTAAAAATAAATTAAGGTATCCCGACTTTATGACTTTTTGAATGCTATCTGAAAAAAAGAAAAACCGCTGCGCAGCCGACAGCGGTTCATCGTCATATTCTGTTTTCAGAACAGCCAAGCAAATATTGCCGATGCAGCGACAATCAAGGCACTTCCTGCCAAGGATAACAGCATCGGTACTGCAAATGGGCACAGTAACAGTGCCGCAATCGCCGAAGCCGCTGCCTGTGCATAGCTACCATCTAGCAGCGCAAGGAAAGCCGCAAAGCCGCCCAGCCCGGCAAGCAGTGATAGTAAATCTAACAAGCGCTCTCTGCAATCATCTAAGGTGAATTTACAGAGAGCGCTTGTTTGTATCAAAGCAGAGAATTGTATAATTTCGCGTCATGTGTTCAAAGTACAAATTATAGGACAGGCCATGATTTATAATAGAAGTATCGAAGGGAACGGTTCCCTTCCCAAGTAGAAAAGAGGTAACTACTATGCTGAAGGATATGGATTTCGGGGTCTACGGTAAGGGCATTGACGGATATGTTCACTATTCTCTGGCAATGGATCGTATCCGGGAAGAAGAGGAAAACCGTAAGGCGCTCATGGATGAGTTCGATAACGATGAGGACAACTTCGATTCGGACGACCTTGATTCTGATGACTTTAGTTCAGATGACTTTGGTTCGGATGACTTTGGTTCGGATGATTTCGGCGGTGATGATTTCTGACGGAAAACGTCACCGGTAAAATATCGTACATGACAGAAAGGACTTTACCATGAAAAAGACTATTTGGAAAAGCATTCTTTGTGCAGTGCTCGTTACGCTGACTGCCTGCATTTTGTGTATCGGCGCATTCGCTGCCAAGGATACCTGTATCAAGAGTGGCTGCACCAGAGAGGCGGCTAAGGGCTCTGCCTATTGCTGGGTACATAAACCTACTAAGAGCAATTCCAGCGTCTCCGGCAGCGGCTCCAGACCATCCGGCAGCTCCAGCACAAAACATAAATACACCTGCATCAAGGACGGCTGCACGAGAGAAGCGGATAAGGACTCAGCTTACTGCTGGGTACATCGCCCTTCCAAATCTTCCACCAAGAGCAGCACTTCTTACAGCTCCAAATCTTCGTACAGCAGTTCTTACTCCAGCAGTAAAAAATCCTACAAGACGTATGATTCCTATGACGATGGCTACGATGCCATCTATGATGATGACGACTACGATGAGGATCGCTACGACAGCGACCCGGACTACGCAGCAGGCGTAGATGACGCTATGGACGAGTTGGATTGGTAACACAACAGTTTATGCAAATGACAGGAGGTTCCCTATGAAAGCATTTATCACGATCACCGGATTGAAGTTCCATTTTGGCAGCAAGCCTTTTGAGGTCGGGCAAAAGGCCAAGCTGGTCAAAGAGCCTGACAATGAATATGACAGCGAAGCAATCAAGGCAGAGTTGCCGGGGCTTGGATGCGCAGGATAATCTGTTCATAAGGGCAATACCGCATAATTCTAAGTGCCGATACGGCGAGCGAGGTGCGGCAGATGCTAAGCCAAAAGCGCAGATAATACTGGATGTCTTATCGAGCATTTTGGCAACGCAGATGCCGTGCCGCAGCCGTCGGAGCGGTGCTTAAGCCGTAAGGCGGGAATTATGCGGTATTGCCTTAAATCATCACATCGCCCACCAGCATAGAGCCGGAAGGTTCGATGGCGTAAACGGTGTACTTGCGCGGTTCTGCGCGGGTACCCGGCGGCGGGGGAACGGCCAGCCGGATGCAGCCCTGTTCCGGGGTGACATAGTGGAACTGGCGGTGCGCAGTGGTGGCATGGGGGTGCTCATCCAATGTGGACCACGCCAGAATGCCGCCATGTACCGGTGCTGCCTGGGAGGCAGTCTCCTGCGGAACGGGGATTTCGGCCGGGGAATCTGGAGTATCCGGTGCATCGGTGGGGGCGGCATCTTCTGCCGGAGCTTCTTCCGGCGCGGCGGGTGCAGCTGGGGCAGGCAGTGCAGCGCAGAAGTCATCCGGCAGAACGTGCTGGGTGCTGCCGATGTACATGGCAAACAGATCCGGTGCAACCTTGGGCACCCGGCGCAGCCAGGCGGAGGTGCGGGCTGGGCAGCCGGGCAGGGCACCGTCCGGGTCACGCTTGCGCATGCACAGGGCGGTGTTGTTCCAGGCAACCAAAAAGTCATCCAGCAAAAGCTCGGTTTCGGTGTCAAAATCTTCCGCTGCGGCATAGGGATCCACCAACAGGGCGGCAGGCTGTGCCCCCTGGCGAAAGCCCCTTAGTGCCGCATAGCGCAGCGGCGGCATTCCAGCGGCCTGCTGTGCGGGGGTGGATTCCAGCCCCACGATCACGCCGTACCCAGCGCGTACCTCACTGCGCAGCAAGGCAAGGTTGCCCCAGCAGGCCCAGCAGGGGAACCCCCAGCACCCGGCGGCGGCGGCGGCAAAGCTTAAATTACGCTCAGCGTCAGTACTGCGGCAGTCTCGCATGGCAAGGGCAAATTCTTCGGGCAGGATATCTGCGCCCCAGCGGTTGGTCAGGCTGGCCAGGCAGATGGCAAGGTCCATAACGGGCTGCAGCGCCGGGGCGCGCCGCGCAACGGCATAGGGCATCAGGTGCAGGCGTGCGTTGATGGGCCGCCCGCCCGCGGGGATCACATCTACCGCTCGCACGCTGACCCCCACCAGGCTGACGGAAGGGGTGGTGTGTTCGTCTTTGGTATACAGGTAGATGCGCAGCTGGGCCTGGGTGGCGGTTTTGCTGTCCAGCACAAGGCTGTCCGGCAGCAGGTTTACAGCGCCTTTGGTCACGGGGGCTGCGCCTTCGCGCTCCAGATAGGGGCTCCAGCGGCCAAAGCTGGACCAGCTGGTCCAGTTGCCGTCCACCATCACGCGGGCCTGGGCTTCCACGGCAGTTCCCGGCGGGGTGCCGGCGTTCCAGCTCACGCGCAGGGCGTCAAAGGTGGGCAGCGGTACGGCGGGGCTGGTGTAGCACCCATAGGGCACATACCCGCCGGAGACAAGGTCCAATACAATGCGCCCGTGGGCAACGGTAACGTTATCCAGCTCGCCCCGCATAAACGCTTCGGTTTCATGCAGGATAAAAGTGTTCTTACTTTCCATAGGTTTGCCGCCTTATCTGGTTGGTATCAAACGGAAGTGTGCCCGTGCTGCTCCATCAGGTCGTTGATCTCATCCTCGCGCCGGGCGGTGATGGTCTTTTCCAGGTGGAACGCTTTATCCAGTGCCGGATAGATGATCTGCAAAGCGAGGGTGCAGGGCAGCCAGAAACCCAGAATCAACACCACCGGGATGGTGTAGGGCATCCAGGCAAGCATCACGCCCCAATAGATGCAGAGCACTGCCCCGGCTGCCAGGGTGCGCGGCAAAAATCCGATCATGAACAGCGCGGCGTTTTTCAGCCGCTCCGCCTGGGACACGCTGACCAGAACCACCTGCGCAAACAGATACAGGCAGAACACCAGCAAAAAGAAGATGCCAAGCACCATGCAGATCCATACCGAGATAGGCACGTTTTCCAGATCAGGCAGGGCGTACAGCAAAAAGGCCCACAGCCCAAGGCAAAACCCCGCCCCGGCACCGGGCAGCAGACTTTCGCGCCAGTTCTGCTTCCAGGCCATGCGGTAGGTGTGCCACCAGTAGCCGGGTTCATCGCGCAGAGCGCGCAGGATGGTATCCAGCATGCCGCAAAAAACAGGTGCGGCAATCAGCCCGCCTACAGCGCCGGACAGCAGGCACAGCGGCAGGCTGGCGGCCATAGTGCTGAACAAAACAGCGGCATAGCCGGGGGCGAAGCCCAGCACGCACAAAATACTGGCTTTATAAAGTGGCCACAAATCGCGCCCCAGCAGCTCAAAAAAGCGGGCCGCGCCAACTTTGCGTCCGCGGGTTTCGGTCGCCTCCACAGCATCGGGCTGCACGGGGGTATTTTTGTCTTCCATTGCCATATTCAAAAATGACCTTTCTGTGTCTTTAAGGCAATACCGCATAATTCTAAGTGCCGATACGGCGAGCGAGGTGCGGCAGATGC